>MDSZ01099976.1_pt1 | contig 21396 bp, 21 predicted proteins | sample 811201 | NCBI WGS metagenome assembly MDSZ01 (sample SAMN05326647, study PRJNA326480) | marine metagenome | isolation source: seawater | place: Indian Ocean: North | collected 2010 | reverse complement strand
AGGCGCATGGCAGTGGGAGCCAATTGATCTTGAAGAAGAAAAAAAACCAGTTGATTTAGGCGATCGTACAAAAAAAGCTAGATTAATGTTTACTGATGCAGATATGGCTATGGCTATGGATCCTGAATATAGAAAAATTTCAGAAAGATTTTACAAAGAACCTAAGTTTTTTGAGGACTCATTTGCTCGAGCTTGGTTTAAACTAACACACAGAACGATGGGAAATAAAGAAAATTATATTGGTCCTTGGGCTCCCAAAGAAGATCTTCTTTGGCAAGGCAATGTTTCTTCTCCAAAAAAAAAATATAATGTAAATAAAGTAAAAAAAATGATAGTAGCCAGCAAACTAAGCGCTAGTGATTTAATTATTACTGCTTGGGATAGTGCTAGAACTTATAGGAGAACTGACAAAAGAGGTGGTGCCAATGGCGCAAGAATTCGCTTAGCGCCAATGAAGGATTGGGAAGCTAATGAGCCCAAAAAACTCTCAAAAATATTAAAAGTTCTAGAAGGTATAGCAAAAAAAACTGGAGCAACAGTCGCCGATACAATTATTCTTGGAGGAAATGTAGGTCTAGAAAAAGCAATAAAAAAAGCTGGTTCTAAAGTGAAAGTTCCATTTAATCCAGGCAGAGGAGACTCCTCTCAAGATCAAACTGAGATTAAGAATTTTAAGTGGTTAGAACCTTTGCACGATGGATTTAGAAATTATGTAAAATCAGACTATTCTGTTATGCCAGAGGAACTTTTATTAGAACGGGCTTCCTTGATGGGGCTAACTGCTAAAGAAATGACCTGTTTAGTTGGAGGCATGAGAGTATTAGGCACAAACCATGCATCCGCTAAAAACAAAGGTGAATTTACAGATAAAGTTGGAACTTTAACAAATGATTTCTTCATTAATTTGGTTGATATGAAATATATGTGGAAACCAACAGGCAAAAACTCTTACGAAATTATTAATCGTAAAACAAATGAAGTAAAGTTTACGGCATCAAGAGCAGATTTAGTATTTGGCTCAAATTCTATACTTCGATCTTATTCTGAAGTATATGCTCAAGACGATAATAAAGAAAAATTCATTAGAGATTTTGTTGCCATATGGACTAAAATAATGAATGCAGACAGACCAAATTTAAAAAAATTAAATTGATATGACTGAACTTACTCAAGGTATACATGGTGCAGCAAAGAGGATCTATGAAAACAACAAAGGTTCTCTTCTTAGAACTCTCGTTTATACAATTGGCCACTTTTGTATAGCTATAACTGTTTTGATGATTGTAGCTGATGTTTCTTTTTTGATTGCTTTAACGGATGCTATTGTAGAACCATTGGCTAATACAGTTTGGTATTTTATGCTCGATAAATTTTGGGCCTCAAGAGTGTCAAAAAGTTAATATCTACCCCAAAGACTATCTTTTTTTAGCCAACCTTTAAATTTGTTAACCTTTACTTTACACCAAAGTTCTTCACATTTTAAGACGATACATAACTTGCCCTTCTCAAGTTTTACCATTGGTTTAGAGTAAAGAGTAGGTTTATTGAAAACTATTAAATTATCATCAACTGTGATAGCTGCTTTTTTTTTTGATAATTGCGATATGTGAATCCAGCCTGTATTGTTTTCATGATCTCTTATCTTTCTGAAATTATCAAATTTATCCTGTACTAGGACTGGCAGATATTTTTTTTTGTAAAATAATTTAATAGGATGTTCGAATGAAGGTCCTTGCCGTAAATTAACTTTATCATTTCTCAAGGTTAAAAAATATTCTTGTGCAGTTAGAGCTGGGCAAATAAAAAATACAATTAAAGTAAAATATATAAATTTTAGCATCTATTTTTACATTTTGAATTCTTAGATAATTTAACTCTTCTAAGCTTAGAATCTATAGCATTAAAAATTATCATATTACCGTTTAAACCTTCTTTAAAATTAAGAATTGCCTTTAAAACTTCATTTGCTTGAAGAGTACCCATAATTCCTGCCAAAGGAGAAATAATACCATCAACCTCACAATTATTTTCCAGTCCCGGAGCTTCTGGCATAAAACATCTTAGGCAAGAAGTTTTTTTTTTAAAATCAAATCTGAAAAGATGTCCATCAAACTTATTAATTGCAGCTGAGATTAGAATTTTTTTTTTCTTTAAACAAACATCATTTATCAAATATCTCGATTTGAAATTATCTGTTCCGTCACAAATTATATCATATTTATTTAATATTTTTTCAGCATTGAGCTCGTCAAGTTTAGTTCTAAAAATTTTTATTTTACTATTTCTGTCCAATAATTTTATTACTTTCTTTGCAACATCGACTTTGTACTTACCTAAATCTTTAAGATTAAATAAAATTTGCCTGTTTAAATTTGAAATTTCAATCTTATCGTCATCGATTATACCAATATTTTTTACTCCTGAATTAGCAAGATAAAGAAGTAAAGGACAACCTAGACCTCCCATACCCACAATCAATATTTTAGCTTTAAAAATTTTTTTTTGACCGTTAACACCCAATTTTTTTAAAATTATTTGTTTGTAGAACCTTTTTATTTCAGTTTTTTTAATTTTCATGAAACTTAAATACCTGTTGACCCAAAACCACCCTCACCTCTTTTTGTATCAATAAGATCTTTAACTTCGACTATTTCACCTTTAGATACAGGGCATAAAACCATTTGAGCAATTCTCAAGCCATTCTGTATTTTAAATTTTTCACTACCGAAGTTAAAAATTATCACTTTGATTTCTCCTCTGTAATCCGAGTCTATTGTTCCCGGAGTATTCAGTACAGAAATATTATTTTTGGCTGCAAGGCCTGATCTTGGCCTTATTTGTATTTCATAACCTTTTGGTATCGATAAGGCAAAACCAGTAGGGATAATTGCTTTTTGATTCGGCTCTATAATTATTTCGTCTTTCAAAAAAGCAGAAATATCCATTCCTGATGATCCAGATGTTTCATACTTAGGTAAAGAAACTTTATCAGATAATCTTTTAATTAAGATTTTTGTCATTATTTAAAAACTTACTAAATATTAGCCCTGATAAAATTGAGGCAATGTAGCTTTTATGATTTTTCTTAATCTTCTTAAATTTACCGTTAGAGTCTATAATTGTTACTTTATTAAAGTCTTTATTAAAACCAGTAGTCTTATCCCCAACTTTATTTGCTACAATCAAATCACAATGTTTTTGTTTTAGTTTTTCTAATGAGTTTTTAAATAAATTATTTGTTTCAGCTGAAAAACCTACCAAAATTTTTGGCCTAAACCTATTATTTTTACCAAGAAATTCTAGAATATCTTGATTTTTTTCTAATTCTATAAATTTAAGAAGTTTTTCATTTTTTTTTAATTTATTTTTGCTAAAAAATTTTGGTCTAAAATCTGATACTGCAGCTGTACAAACTGCTATATCTACTGGTAAGATTTTTTTCACAGCATCAAACATCTCTTTTGCAGTTATAACTTTGATAATTTTTAATCCAGAAACTGGATTTAAATCTACCACACCAGAAACCAAAGTAGTCTTTATACCAGCTTTTGCTAAAGATTTCGCTATTTCATAACCTTGTTTTCCACTGGACTCATTTGAAATAAATCTGACTGGGTCTAAATATTCTCTGGTTGGACCCGTGGTGACTAATGCCTTCAATTTTTTTGATTTTAGTAAATCTTTGTTATCAAAATATCTTTCTATTTCTTGGTAGATTTGGTCGGGGCTTGACATTTTTCCCTCTCCGTACTCCCCGCATGCCATTTCTCCATTTTCTGGTCCTATAAAAAGATATCCATAACTTTGTAGTAATTTATAATTATTAATTGTAGCCTGATGTTTCCACATACGCACATTCATTGCTGGAGCTAAAAGTGTATCTTTATTTGACGCGAGAATAAGAGTAGAAGCAAGATCATCCGCTTTACCGGTACTTAATTTATTCATAAAATTAGCAGTTGTGGGTACAACAATAATTAAATCTGCCCACCTTGATAAAGTTATATGGTCAATTTTTGCTTCTCTATTTGCATCAAATAGATTTTCATACGGCTGATCGCCAGATATTGTTGTTAAAGATAATGGGGTTACAAATTCTTTACCACTTTTCGTTAAAACAGTTTTAATTGAATAACCTTTTTTCTTTAAAATTCTTATTAAATCTAAAGTCTTATATGCGGCTATACCTCCGCCCACAACAATCAAAATCTTTTTATTTTTTTTCATTATATAATTAAAATACTATAAAACTTAAAATTACAACTCCTAATAATGAGATAATTATATTATTTCTAAAATTCTTTATTTTTAGCTCTTCCATTTCAAGACTGTTTCTATTCGAAAGACCAAGATTGAGTTTTCCTTCTGCTATTAATTTAAGAGCTTGATTAGCCCTAAACATAAAGTTTGGAAAATCAGGTATTTTTTTTAAAACTTCACTAGATGTGTTTATAATTTTCTCAACAGATGCTTTAGGACCCTTAAATTCCTTAATCCATTCTTCGAGTATTGGTTTAGATACGAGCCAAATATTAGTCTCAGGATATAATTTTCTAGCTACACCCTCTACTACTACCATTGTTTTTTGTAACAATAAAAGTTGAGTCTGCGTTGGCATATTAAATTTTTCAGTAATATCAAATAATTGAGCTAATAAATTTGCCCCAGAAATATCTTTTACAGATTGACCAAATATTGGTTCCCCGACAGAGCGAAGCGCCTGAGCAAATTCACTTTTAGATGTTGAGCTTGGCACTAAACCGGCTTCAAAATGTACTTCCGCAACTTTTTGATAATCTCGTTGAATAAAACCATACAAAATTTCAGCTAAATAACGTCTATTATCTTGATCTAGTCTGCCCATAATCCCAAAATCAACAGGAATAATATTTCCTTTATTATCAACAAATAAATTACCTTGATGCATGTCTCCATGAAAAAAACCATCTCTTACCGCATGCCTAAGAAAATGTTGTATCAAACTTTGTGCTAATTTTTTTAATTCAATACCATTCTCATACAATTTATCTTGCTCCCTAATTGATACTCCTTTCACTTGATCTAATGTTAGAATCCTTTTTGAAGTAAAAGGCCAATAAATTTTTGGAACATTAAAACCCTCATCATTTTTTGTGTTTTCGTAAAGTTCATTAGCTGCAGCTGCCTCGAATCTTAAGTCCATTTCGATGTTTGTAATTTCTCTTAAGAGATGCACAACTTCAACTAATTTGAGTCTTTTGGTTTTATCAAATATTTTTTCCAGCATATAAGCAAACAACATTAAGGCATCTAGCTCCTCGTTAAAAATTTTTTCTATTTCTGGTCTCAAAATTTTAATCGCTACATCTTTCTCCTTTTGGTCAATTTTGATTTTTGCGAGATGCACTTGTGCTATAGATGCAGCGGCAATAGGTTCTGTTATGGTAATTATGTTTTTATATTGTTTTTCACCGATTTCTCTTCTGATAATTCTTTTAGACTCATGTAAATCAAAGGGTGGAAGTCTATCTTGAAGTTTTTCTAAATCATTAGTCAATTCTTGACCAATTATATCAGGTCTCGTCGCCAAAAATTGTCCTAGTTTTATAAAAGTGGTTCCCATTCCTTGCAGTGCGTCACAAAGTTTTTCACCTGGTCTTTTTGAGCTTAAAAAAGACCTTTTCTTGGATCCGATAGAGATAACATTAAAAAAAAAATTTATTGTGGTCGGTATCCTATAGACTTGATTTAAAGTATCTACAGCACCGGATGATCCTAGTTTCCTTGCGATCAAAAATAATTGAAATATTCTTTTAAACATTTTTTTAAGTTTTCCAACCCGAGTGTATTGCAGCTATGCCGTTTGATAAATTTTTATATTCCGCAAAATCAAATCCATTAGAATGAAGTTTATTATTTAACTCATCTTGATCATAAAATTTATTTATACTTTCAATCAAATAGTTATATGGAAGAGCACTTCCAACAACAATTTCTCCAATTCTTGGAATGAGTTTAGAATAATTTTGGTACACCAAATTTATTATTTCATTATCAATTTTAGAAAATTCTAAGCAAAAAAAACGCCCACCAACTTTTAAAACACGATAAGCTTCTTTTAAACTTTTATCTATGTTACTAACATTTCTAATTCCAAAACTTATAGTGTAAAAATCAAAAGTTTCATCTTTAAAAGGTAATTTTTCTGCATTTGCTTGAAACCACGAAATATTTTTAAATTTACGAAGCTTATTTTTTCCTTCGCTTAACATCATTTTATTAGGTTCCACACATGAAATTTGAGTTTTATTATCTAATTTTTCAGAAAAAAGTTTTGCCACATCACCAGTTCCTGAAGCAACATCAATTAAGCTATTATTTTTTTGTGGATTCATTAAGTTAATCATATTTCTTTTCCACAATCTATGAACGCCAAAAGACATCAAATCATTCATAAAATCATATTTTTTATATACTTTGCTAAATACAGAGTTTACTAATATATCTTTTTCCAAATTATGATTTTTCATATTTAAATTATATGCCAGAATTACCAGAAGTTGAAGTTGTTAAAAAGTCACTTAAAAAAAAAATTAGCAACTTGATTTTCAAAAAAGTCCTAATTTATACGAATAAATTGAGATACACACTAAATAAAAAGGATTTAAAAAAGATAGAAAATAAAAAAATTATTTCAATTTACAGAAGGTCGAAATACTTAATTCTTAATTTTAACAATAATTTGTCACTAATAATTCATCTTGGAATGACGGGTAAATTAATATTAGAAAATAAAAAAAAAAATTAAAAGTAAAACAAGTTTTTATTTTAATTTAAAAAAAAATGACAATAAACATAACCATATTGTTTTTTTATTGAGTAAAAAAAATAAATTAATATTTAATGATGTAAGAAAGTTCGGATTCGTTGAAGTTGATAAATCAGATAACTTAATCAATAATAAGCATATAAAATATTTAGGACCAGAGCCATTTTCAAAAGAATTTAATAGTGATTATTTTGCGAATTTTATTAAGAATAGAAATACTAATCTTAAAAGTATTTTAATGAACCAAAATTTTGTATCTGGACTAGGAAATATTTATGTAAATGAAGCGATTTTTTTAAGTAAGATTAACCCTCATATCAAAGTGAGTAATTTAAAAAAAAACAAGCTAGAAATAATCATTAATAATATAAGATATGTACTGGCAAAAGCTATTAAGTTTGGAGGATCCTCAATAAAAGATTTTAGCGATTCAACCGGTAAGGGTGGATTGTACCAACAAAAATTTAAAGTATATGACAGAGAGGGCTTAAATTGTTTAAGAATGGGATGCAAGGGCACAATCATTAGACGAATTATATCTAATAGATCCACTTTTTTTTGCGATTTTTGTCAAAAATAAAAAGTTGACCGATATTTAACAGAGATATATACAAACTTAGTTCATATATGCCAAACACTAAATCAGCTATTAGAAGAGTTAGAAGAGTAAAAAAACAAACTTCAGTTAATAGAATAAGAAAAAGTAAGTTTAAGGCTGCGTTAAAACAAATGGATGATCATTTAGCAAAAGACAAAAAAAAAGCTAAGGAGTTTTTTCCTAAATTTCAATCTATTCTAATGCAAGTTGCGAAAACCCATACAATTAGTAAGAGAACTGCCGCGAGAAAAATTTCTAGAGTTTCAAAAAAATTATTTACAAAATAATTAATCAATTTCAAGTTGTTAATTTAATTTTAAATTTACATGATGTAGTAATCGTAATCTAAATATAGAAAATTAATTTTTTCAGTTGAACCTTTTTTTTTTACATTTTTTTTAAATTCTATTAAAGCGATAAGTGTACAACCTGATCTTATTTTTTTTTATAAAAAAATAATAATTTCTTGCAACATAAAGACTTAGTAGTTAATAAATAATTTCAAGTATTTTTAATTACATGGAAAATAACTCGACAGAAAAAAAAATTTATATTTCAGAAGAGGAACAAACGCTCAACTGGGATGAAATCCAAAGTTCATTTGAAAAAAGTTTTGGGACCGAAATTTATCAAAGTTGGTTAAAAAGCATTTCGTTACTTAAAGAATATAATGATTTTTTAATACTGGGGGTCCCAACGAGATTTTTCCGGGATTGGATTGTTTCAAGATATTTGGATAAGATACTAGAGCAAGTTAAAAAGTATAAATTAAGTTTAAATAGAATAGAATTTAAAATCGTAGAAGATAAAACTTCTAGCATCACTAGAAACGATAAAACTCAAGGTTTAACCAAAGTAACTGGGATAAAAGACTCTATTCTTAATTATAACAGATTAAATCCAGCCTTTAATTTCACAAATTTTATACAAGGATCGAGCAATGAGGTGGCTCTTTCATATTCAAAGAAAATTTGCGAACAAGTTTCTCGCTACAATCCGCTTTATATTTACGGGGGTGTAGGATTAGGAAAAACTCATTTGTTAAATGCAATTGGCTTAGAGTTACAGGAGAAAAATAATGTCATGTTTATTTCTGCTGAGAGATTCATGTATCATTTTATTAAATCTATTAAAAAGAACGATATGGTTAATTTTAAGGATTTCTTTAGGAAATCATCTATTTTTATAATAGATGATATTCAATTCATTAGAGGGAAAGAAGGCCTTCAAGAAGAGTTTTTTCATACTTTTAATAGTTTAATGGAAAAGGGTTCACAAATTGTAATTTCTGCAGATAGACCTCCAATGAAATTAGACAGGGTTCAAGAAAGAATAAAATCAAGACTATCCGGAGGTTTAATAGTAGATATTGATACTCCAGACTTGGATTTAAAAATAAAAATTATTAAACAAAGAGTTGATGATATTCAAAAACAATTTAATGAAAGTATCAAAATAAGCGATGAAGTTGTCAATTATGTAGCATCAGAAAGTAAAACAAATATTAGGGAACTTATTGGTGTTTTAAATAGAATTATTGCGTTTAGTCGAGTTCATAGTAAAATACTAAGTATAAATGACTGTAAAGGTATTTTAAAAGATGTTTTCAATCAAGCTAAAGTGATTACAGTAGATAAAATACAAAATGTGGTTTCAAATTTTTATAATATTGCTCTTAGTGAAATGTTATCTCAAAGAAGGTCAAGACCTCTCGCAAGGCCAAGACAAGTGGCAATGTTTTTAGCCAAAAAAATGACCACAAGATCTTTGCCAGAGATAGGGAGGAGGTTTGCGAATAGAGATCATACAACGGTAATTCACGCGGTAAAAACTATAACCAAAATATCAGAAAATGATGAGGAGATGAAAAAAAATTTAAACCAAATAAGGGCCTTATTATTAGAAGAATAATCTAATGCAATTTTCAGTAAAAAGAGATGTTTTGCTTAAATCACTTAATTTTGTACAAGGAGTGGTAGAAAAAAAAAATACTTTACCAATTTTATCTAATGTCTTGCTTGAAATAAAAAATAAACAATTATTTATTGTTGCAACTGATTTGGATATCGTTTTTCAGGATCAAATAAGCGAAGTTAACATAATAAAAGAAGGCAGCACAACAACATCAGCTAATGTTTTGTACGATATCTTGCGAAAGATATCATCTAATTCAGATATTACATTTGAACTAAAATCAGAAAACAAATTAAATCTAAAAACTCATAATTCAAATTTTAATCTTCTTTGTTTACCAACGGGAAATTTTCCAACATTTTCGGACGAGTTTAACAATGATGAGATTATTTTAAAAAATGATAAATTACTTTCACTGTTAAATAAAACAAAAATATCTATTTCTAACGACGATACTAGGCATTATTTAAATGGTGTATATATTCACTTAACAGAAGGAAATGGAAAAAATTTTCTTACAGCAGTAGCAACAGACGGACATAGATTATCCTCAAGTAGTATATATTTAGATCGGAAAGAAAATATAGAGTCTATAATACTTCCTAGAAAAACTATTTATCAACTTTGTTTGTTATTAGGAGAGATTAAAGATAGTGTGAAGTTACAAATTTCTAACAACAAAATACAATTTAAAATTGGAAAAATTAAACTAATATCAAAAGTAATCGATGGAAAATTTCCAGACTATAGAAAAGTGGTTCCAGTGAATAATAAAAAGTCTCTTGATATTTTAAAAAAAGATTTTATTGATGCTATTGAGAGAGTAACCAGTGTATCATTGGACAGAAAAGAAGGAGTTAAACTCGAAATTGCCAACGATAATGTTAAATTTTCAGTTAATAGCACTAATTCTGGTGAAGGAAACGAAGTAATCAAAGGTAATTTTAACGCTGGCGAACTAGTAATAAGTTTTAATTCAAAATATCTTTTAGATATTGCTTCAGAAATCGAAGATAAAAACATAAAAATTAATTTTAAAGACCAAGGATCTCCTGTTTTGATAGAGGATGCCTCTGATAACAACAGTTATTTTGTTGTAATGCCTATGAAAATTTAAAAATATCGATTTTTTAACTTTTAATTTAATTTTAAGGCTATTACCGTTGGTAATAAACACTAATTTAACCTTATCATTTAAACGGGTTTTATATTTATTTATAAAAATGATATAAATCAGTTCCTAAAAATATTTTATATGCAAAAAAAAGAAAAAAATTCTATTAAAAATTCTTATGGCGCGGAATCAATTAAAGTTCTTAAGGGCCTAGAAGCAGTTAGAAAAAGACCTGGGATGTATATTGGGGACACAGACGACGGCTCTGGATTACATCATATGGTCTTTGAAGTAGTAGATAACTCAATTGATGAAGCTTTAGTAGGGCATTGTAAAAACATAGTCATCACAATGAACAAAGACAGCTCCATCTCTGTTGAAGATGATGGAAGAGGTATTCCAGTAGATTTACATAAAGGAGAAAAAATGTCTGCAGCTGAAGTAATAATGACACAACTGCATGCTGGAGGTAAATTCGATCATGATTCATATAAAGTTTCAGGAGGCTTACATGGAGTAGGGGTATCAGTTGTAAACGCTTTGTCAGAAAAATTAGAATTAAAAATATTTAGAGATAATAAAGAGTATATAGTCAATTTTACTAACGGAAATTCAGTAAAACCTCTTAAACAAATTGGAAAAACAAAAAAGAGAGGTACAAAAATTACTTTTTTACCATCTAAAGAAATATTTTCATCATTAAAATTTAATTCAACTGTTTTACAGAAAAGAATGAGAGAGCTCGCTTTCTTAAACAAAGGAGTGAGCATTACTTTAGTAGATAATACAGGAGGAAAATCTAAAGAATTTGTTAATAAATATGATGGTGGAATCATTGAATTTGTAAATTATATAAACCAAAAAAAACCTATCTTAATTAACAAAAATGAAAAAAAAGTATTTAAAAAACCAATTTACATTACTGCTACTAAAAACAATATTGTTGTAGAATGTTCTTTCGAGTGGAATGCTAGCTATTCAGAAGAGGTGCTGCCTTTTACAAATAATATACCACAAAAAGATGGTGGAACACATTTGTTGGGATTTAGAAGCGCTCTAACTCGTCTTATAAATAAATATTCAGTCGATAAAAATAATAAAAAAAATAAGATAACTTTAACCGGAGAAGATATTAAGGAAGGGCTCACTGCTGTCTTATCAATCAAAATGCAAGATCCAAAATTTTCTTCTCAGACTAAGGATAAATTAGTTTCTTCTGAAGTAAGATTAATTGTAGAAAGTGTTATTAATGATAAAGTATCAACCTGGTTCGATCAAAATCCCTCAGTTACAAGAAATGTTATAGAGAAAATTACTCAAGCCGCAATAGCTAGAGATGTTGCAAGAAAAGCAAGAGACAGTGTAAGAAGAAAAGGAAGTTTTGAACTTTCCGGTTTGCCAGGAAAACTTGCCGACTGTCAGATATCTAAAAAAGAGGGAACTGAATTATTTATCGTCGAGGGTGACTCAGCTGGAGGATCAGCCAAACAAGGTAGAATGCGTGAATATCAAGCCGTACTTCCACTAAGAGGAAAGATTTTAAATACATATGTTAATACAAATGGAAGATCTAACGGATCTAAAGGTGATATTGCAACAAAAGCTTTATCAAAAATGATGTCGTCAAATGAGATAGTTACACTAATTAATGCACTTGGTACTGGCTCTAAAGATTTTAATATTGAAAATTTAAGATATGATAAAATTATTATAATGACAGATGCTGATGTGGATGGTTCTCACATCAGAACTTTACTATTAACATTTTTTAATAATAATCCTTTCAATGAGCTTATTGAAAAAGGACATTTGTACTTAGCTCAACCTCCACTTTTTAAAGTGAACAAAGGTAATAAGAGTGTTTATATTAAGGATGAGAAAAGTTTAGATAATTATATTCTTAGCCAGAATAAAGGTGATAAAAATATTAAAAAAAATCCAACTTCAATTAAAAAATATTTAGAGGAGGAGAGACAAAAGCTCTCTATTCAAAGATTTAAAGGCCTTGGAGAAATGAACCCAGAGGAGCTTTGGCAAACAACTTTAAATCCTGATAATAGAACATTATTAAAAGTCCAGTACACAAAAGGCACAAAGGAGAAATCTAAGGAAGATCAAAAAATGATACATATTTTAATGGGAGATGAAGTAGCGCCCAGAAAAGATTTCATTACCAATAATGCTTTAGATGTTTCAAGTTTAGATATATAATTAGTCATGAACCTATCTACTCTGTTTAGACTAGAGGAAAACTTACAATTAGACAAAAAAACTTTAGTTTCGTTAAGATGGATAGCAATTATAGGTCAATTATTCGCAATAAATATAGTATATTTTTTCTTAAATTTTAAATTTCCGATATTAGCAGCTCTATTAGTAATTTTTTTTGGTTTACTTACTAACATATTTTTACAATTTAAAGTTAAGAATACCCAGATTAAGGATCTACAATCAAGTATTTTTCTAATTTATGATTTACTTCAACTATCAATTTTACTTTATTTAACAGGAGGTATTTCAAACCCTTTTACTATTCTTTTAATTGTACCTGCAATTTTTTCTTCCACTTTTTTAAGTATGGGAACCACATTAATACTTGGATTCTTAACTCTCGTATCTTTATTCACTTTAACAAAATATCACTTCCCTCTACCTGGCATACATGAGTCAGGATTTACTTTTCCAAAATATTATCTTACAGGCTTTTTCATCTCGATAATAATAGGATTAATTTTTTTAAGTTATTTCGGGATTCGATTTGCCGGTGAAGCTAAAAAGCGGTCTGAAGCCCTTAACAAATTGAAAGAGGTTCTAGCAAAAGAAACAGAATTAGAATCCCTAGGGGGGCAAGCTGCAGCTGCTGCACATTCTTTAGGAACTCCACTTACTACAATTTCTGTAATAGCAAAGGAGTTAAGAAAAGATATTTCAAGTAGCTCAAAACATTCAAAGGATTTAGATTTGTTGATTAGTCAAACCAAAAGATGCAGTGAAATATTAAGGCAAATATCAAAGAAAGAAATAATCAAAGATAAATTTTTTAACAAAATTACTTTTGAAGATTTACTTGAGGAAATAATAAAATCTTTTAGTGAAAGTTATATCACGCTAATAAATTTAGATACTTCCAAAGACTATAATAAAATCTCAATTAATAAGATTCCAGAAATAATATTTGGAATTAGGAATTTTGTTGGTAATGCCGCCAAATTTGCTAATAAAAAAGTATTAATAAACTTGAGTAGTAACTCAAAAAATATATTAATAAATATAACTGACGATGGTCCCGGCTTTCCAGAAGATGTTATTGATATTTTAGGCGAACCATATATCAAGTCTAAATCTAAAAATATAAAAAAGAAATCTGGTCTAGGCCTAGGTACCTTTTTGGGTAAAACCCTTTTAGAGAGGAATGGTGCCAATGTTGATTTTGAAAACAAAGGGAATTTAGGTGGGGCCTCAGTCAAAATTAATTGGAAAGTTGAAAATTTTAACAAGCTTATTTCTTAAATTTGAAAGAGTAAGCCAAAATTTTGTATGCTAATTTCGCCACAAGAAAGTTGTAACTATTAAAACCTTTTATGGGTGCTAGTTCATTAATATCAGCCCCTACAATTTTGGATGATTGACAAACTTTCTTCAAAATTATCAATACTTCATCCCAGAACAATCCACCTGGCTCCGGTGTTCCTGTAGCAGGCATCAAGCTAGAATCAAAGCTATCGACATCAAAGGTGATATAAACATTTTTGTTTTTAAATTTTTTAATAATCTTTTTTAAGTCCCAACTATTTTTATCTTTAGACCAAAATATTTTAATTCTACTTTTATTTTTTTTATAAAAATTCATCTCCTCTTTTGAAAGATTTCTTATTCCAAAGGAAATGATCTTGACATTTTTAAAATCTAAACAACGTCTGATAGCTGAGGCATGTGAAAATTTTTCACCATTATATTGATTTCTTAAATCCGCATGAGCATCAAAATGTAATATAAATAATTCTTTATATTTTTTTGTAAAAGGCTTAATCGCTCCTGGTGTAATTGAATGTTCACCACCAAAAACCATTGGAAACTTTCCATTATTTAAAATCTTTTCATTTATTTTTGAAAGTTGGTTTAGAGCTGCGATGATATTTTTTTTGATTGCGAATGATTTTAAAGTTCTTATTCCTATAGATTTATAGGGCTCAACATTTAACTCTTCATCGTATAGTTCAACTTGGTGTGAAGCTTTTATAATTTCCTTGGGCCCATTTTTTGTCCCACTTCCATAGCTTACAGTTTTTTCAAGACCGAACGGGACTATAATTACTTTATTATTGACCTTTGAGTTTGCTTCATAACCTAAAAAGCCGTCTTTTTGTTTTAAATATTTCATCAAAATTAAAAGATTTTTGAAAAATTCTTTTTGGACCTTTTTTTCCAATGTTCACGATGATATGCATCACTTGCAATTAATGGAAGAACAGTAGTAGCTTCAGCAAACACCATTTGTTCTTTCATGGTATCAACTTTGCCCCAAGAACTAGCTTCTTTTAAAGTTGAACTACTACAAGCTCCATCTCTACTATCGGCTACTGTAATCTGAATTGCATATTTATGCATATCAACCTCTTTTCCCAGAAGCTCTGCACATACAACTGTATCTTGTATAAAATTTTTTGGTACACCGCCTCCTACCATAAATAAACCTGATTGCTTTGATCTTAATTTTATTTCAGTCAATTCTCTAAACTCTCTTATTGAGTCGATGGTAAGATGTTTTTTAGGATTTTGTTCTTGATGCATTACCAAACCAAATCCTGCGGAACTGTCAGTAAATGCGGGGCAAAAAATTGGAACATTGTTATTATAAGCAGTTTCTATCAAAGAGTTTTTCTTTTTTGAGTTTTTTTTTTAAATATTTTCCCATTTCATAAATAAATTCCCTCGATGTATATGTTTTTGGCTCTAATGAATTTGCTATATCACATATCTTTTTATCACAAGCTTGTAGCTCGTCTTCATCTATATATGTGTCGTAAATTCGATCGATATAATTTTCTCTTAATTCTTTATCATCCTGAAATTGAGATCCTCTATAGTGTTTAAAACCAAGTGCTTCAAAAAAGTCCATATCAACTATTGATGCCCCAGTAGCTACTATTGCATCAACCATATTATATTTCACTAAATCAGCATATAAATTCATACATCCCGCCGCAGAAGTAGATCCAGCCAAAGTCAAGAATATTGAACAATCATCATCTGCCAACATATCATTAAAAATTTTTGAGGCATTAGCAGTATCTCTTGAAGTGAAAGACATTTTATCCATAGCTTCAATAATTTTTCTTGAATCGAATGATGTAAAATCAATATGAGCTATCGGGTTCTTTAAGAAATTTTTTTTGTTATGGCCTATATTCGGATTGTTTTTTTTACTCATTATGCAACCAAGTAATTTATTTTACTTTGGTTATCATACATTGACATTATTGGTTTGTCATTTAATTCCACTATTTGATTGGAATAAAAGCCATTAAATTTAGTCCTAAAAGTTAAACTGTAAGCTCCAAGTTGCCCAAGTTCAATATAATCTCCTTCTTTTATATTGTTAGGCAATAAAAAGGGACCTTTCATATGATCTAAGCTATCACATGTAGGTCCAAATAATTCAAATGCTGATATTTTTTTTGATGCAGATCGTCCATTTAAAATTGTTCGTGAAGGTAAAATAAAGTTTGGCACCCCAGCATCAAATAAAGATCCATAAGTTCCTTCATTAATATACAGTTTTTGTTTTTTTCTTAGATTTATTCTTATTATCGTTGAACCGCTTTCTGCAACAATGGCTCTTCCAGGTTCACAAATAATCTCAGGAAGCTTGGGAAGCTTCAAGTCGCTCAGAGCTTTTTTAATTTCTTGCATATAATTTTCTAAAGGCTCTGGTTTTAAATCAGGATAAATGGACGGAAACCCTCCACCAATATTTATGGTATTGGGAATAATTTTTGTTTTTTTAATAATATTTGCAATTTCTTTTATTCCTTTAGAAAATGATATTTTATGCATACATTGGGAACCTACATGAAAACTTATACCAACTTTTTTTCCATGTTGTTTGCATAATCTGACTAACCCTAGTGCCTCGCTTGGTGAGGAGCCAAATTTTCTTGATAAATCAATTTCAGCGTGTTCATTGGAAACTGCTACTCTAACATAAAGATTCAAATTCTTAGAATTATTAGTCGACTCTAATATTTTTTGCAGTTCTTCTCTGGAGTCTAGCGAAAAGTCTTTAACATTATATTTAGTATAAGCTTCTTTAATGTCTTCTCGGGATTTAATTGTGTTCATGAAATACAGATTAGCATTCGAACATAATTTTTTAATCAGTTTAATTTCATTTATAGAAGCTACATCAAAATCCGTAATGCCATTTTTAATTATATTTTTTAATACAAATTCATTTGGATTTGTCTTAACAGCATAAAGAATTCTACCTGGAAAATTTTTTTTGAAAAAATTTACAGATTTTTTTATGGAGTCCGGTCTTATACAGTATACCGGTTCGCTCGGTTTAAGTATGTTAACTAATTCGTTAACGTTACTAAATTTTTGCATCTCATGTGTCCCTCGTTAATTTACACAGAAGGTTTTAAAAAAAAAATTTATAAAAAACCTCTAATTCCGCATTTAAAGTTTTTTTCACTTTATGTAAAGACAAAAATTCTTCTTAAATTGGGTGTTGAAAACTCAAATTTAGTACCTATCTAGTCTCTTATGAATGCTTCTAATGTGAAATCTAATCAGTTAAAAATAACTGAATTTGAGGACAAATCTCTACTTATAGTAGATGATGACGATCCTCTGCGAGGTAGGCTTACGAGAGCGATGGAAAAGAAGGGTTTTGAGGTAAAAGAGGCTAAAACAGTAGCAGAAAGCCTTGAAATAGTGAAAAAAACAGCACCTAACTTTGCCGTAATCGACCTTAGATTAGAGGATGGCAGCGGTCTAGATGTAGTTAAAGAGCTTTCAAAGAGAAAGAAAGATTGTAGAATTATAATGCTAACCGGTTATGGAAATCTACCTACTGCAGTTGCAGCCGTAAAGGCAGGAGCTATTGACTATATAGCTAAGCCAGTAGATGCAGATGATGTGGAATCAGCCCTTTTAGCCTCACCAGAGTCTAAAGCTAAACCACCAGAAAACCCAATGTCAGCAGACAGGGTCAAATGGGAGCATATTCATAGAGTATTTGAGCTTTGTAATAGAAATGTGTCTGAAACTGCAAGACGTCTTAAGATGCACAGAAGAACTTTACAAAGAATTCTCTCTAAAAGATCGCCTAGATAAACTTATCTTAAATTTAATTTAAATTTTTTAATTATAAGAGTTATAAGAGTTATTTTGAATAACTCAGCAATTATGAATGGTTGAACTCCAATCTCAAAAAGAGGTTTATTATAGCCCAATAAACTTCCAAGCCACGCAACACCCATTAAATAAATAAAGCTCGTTGCTATCAATAATTTAAAAAAATTTATAAAAATATTTTTGTTGTAATCAAAATAACCAGCTAAAAAAACAGCAAATAAAAACCCAATTAAATATCCCATTGTTGGTCCAGTGAAATAAATTATTCCTACACCTTTCTCAGGAGTGCCCGCAAAAACAGGCAAGCCTAATATACCTTCTAACAAGTATAAACAAACAGTTGCTACACCCAATTTCCAACCATAAAGAACACCAATTAGCAAAACAACAAATGTTTGCATCGTCATTGGAACTGGGTAGAAAGGTATTTTAATTTTTGAAGAAATTGCTAAGGCGATTGTTCCAACAAATACTATTGCTAATTTTTTATAAAAAAACAAACTTTTTTGACTTTTCACTAATTCCATATTTTAAACATACATGTTTTTTTAATTAAATCTAGCTTTTTGTTAGATTAACAAAAACTTCCTCTAAATCACCATCATCTGTAAAAATATCAACTATTTTAACATTATTTGCTTTTAAGTAATTGATTAATTCGTCAAACTTATTTGATTTTTTTTCAAAGGAAGCAACTAATTTATCTTTTTCAATTCTTTCAAATTTTACCCCTTTTAACTCGGGTCTAAAATCAGAATTACTTTCAACTATCTTTAGAGTGATTATTTTTCTAGATATTCTCTCAAGAAGCTTTTGGGTTGTATCCAATGCTACTAATTTACCTTTATTGATTATAGCGATGCGGTCACACATCTCTTGTGCTTCAAAAAGGTAATGTGTAGTTAAAATTATTGTAACACCTTCTTTATTTAATTTTTTTACATTAAACCAAAGGTTTTTCCTAAGCTCCACATCTACGCCAGCTGTTGGTTCATCTAAAACTAAAATAGGAGGCTGATGAACCATTGCTTTAGCTATCAAAAGTCTTCTTTTCATTCCACCCGAAAGGCTTCTAGAATATGACTCTGCATTTTTCTCTAAAGATACCATTTTTAATATAGTATCAGTAATTCTCTCCTTTTTTTTAATTCCATATAATCCAGCTTGTAAATCTAACAATTGTCTGGGACTAAAAAAAGCATCAAGGTTTACCTCTTGCGGAACAATACCTATAGAGGCTCTTACTTGTCTCGGATTTACATCAAGATCGAAGCCCCAAACATGAATTTTACCTTCAGTTTTAGTTACAGTGCCGGCCAGAGTGTTCAGAAAAGTTGTTTTACCAGCGCCATTGGGTCCTAATAAGCCAAATATCTCTCCTTTTTTTACTTTAAAACTCAAATTATCTATTGCTTTTATGTCAAGTTGTTTTTTTGTGCCTTTAGAATAAATTTTTGTGAGTTTTTCAACAGATAGAATATCTTTATTCATAGAAATTATTATATCATAAAAAAATTAAGGTATTATAAGTAAGATGAGCTCCATAAAAAAAACTGATCATTATTATTTAGTAGATGGCTCAGGATATATTTTTCGAGCTTATTACGCTCTTCCACCACTTTCAAGGAAAAGTGATGGACTTCCTACTGGTGCAGTGAGCGGATTTTGTTCTATGCTTTTTAAGCTTTTAGAGGAAGTTAGATCAGATGACTCTAAAAATAAACCTACTCACTTTGCAGTAATATTCGACTCGGCTAGAAAAAATTTTAGAAATGAAATTTATAGCGAGTATAAAGCTAATCGATCCGAAGCTCCTGATGACTTAATCCCACAATTTGATTATATAAGAAAGTCTGTAGACGCATTTAATTTGCCTTCAGTCGAACTTTTAAATTATGAAGCAGATGATCTTATAGCAACTTATTCGAGAATAATTACTAATGCAGGAGCGAAAGTTACTGTAATTTCTTCTGACAAAGATTTAATGCAACTTGTTTCAAATAAAATTAGATTGTTTGATCCAATGAAAAGTAAAGTAATTGGTGAAAAAGAGGTAAAAGACAAGTTTGGAGTAAAGCCTGAACAAGTTATAGATGTTCAGTCGTTAGCTGGAGATCCATCTGATAATATACCTGGCGTTCCAGGGATTGGAATTAAGACAGCGTCAGAACTTATTAATAAATATAAAAATTTAGATAGCTTATTAAAAAAAGTCTCTGAAATAACTCAGAATAAAAGAAGGGAAACTCTAATAGCAAACAAGGACAAAGCTTTATTAAGTAAAAAATTAGTTACATTAAAAGATGATGTTCCTTTAAAAAATTCTCCAGAGGAATTTTTAATAAAAAAGATTGATAAAGAAAAACTCTATAACTTTTTAAGGGAAATGGAGTTTAATCGGTTGTTGAGTCAAGCTATAAGTTTTTATGGAGAACCTAATAAAAATAGTTTTAAAACTAAAGGAGAGACTATACAATCTCCTATAAAAATAAAATCATATAAGAATATTCTTAATGAAAAAGATTTAACAAAACTAATAGATGAATTAAATAAAAAAAAGATAATTTCAATAGATACGGAGACATCGTCTCTTAATCCTCAAGTAGCAGAACTGATTGGGATTTCATTAAGCTATGCACCAAATGTTTCATTTTATATTCCTTTGGCCCATAAGGGTGTAAAAGGATTAGAAATAGATTTGGCAATAAAAAAATTAAAACCAGTTTTGGAAGATCAAAGCATAAAAAAAGTTGGTCAAAATATAAAGTATGATTTTATTATATTAAAAAAATATGGAATAGAAGTAGACCCTTTAGAGGATACAATGCTCTTGTCTTACACAATAGATGCGGGCAACAATCGACATAACATGGATACATTATCTGAATTACATTTGGGACATAAAACTATTTCTTACAAAGATTTGGTTGGCACAGGAAAAAAACAATTAAGCTTTTCCGATGTGGATTTAGATAAAGCCACACAATACGCCGCGGAAGATGCAGATGTTACGCTTAGATTATATGAGGTTTTATCCGAGAGAGTTGCAAATGAAAAACTGAATAAAATTTATGAATTATTTGAAAAACCAATGATTAAAATCTTATCACAGTTAGAAACAAAAGGCATTAAAGTAGATAAAAACTATTTGGATAAACTTTCAAAAAAATTTGAGGCAAAGTTGATAAAAATTGAAAAAAGTATCTATGAATTATCTAGAAAAAAATTTAACATAGGGTCGCCAAAACAGCTTGGCGAAATAATCTATAATGATTTAAAAATTGCTAAATTAAAAAAAACTAAAAAAGGGAGCTTGGCCACAAGCGCAAAAATTCTTGAAGATCTAGCATTAACTGGCCATAAGTTCCCAAATTTAGTTTTGGAATGGAGGCAGCTTTCAAAGCTTAAAAGCACATATACTGATGCTCTCCAAGACCACATTAATAAGAAAACTAAAAGAGTTCATACTTCTTTTCTTTTAGCTGCTACGAATACTGGTAGATTAGCCTCAAGTGATCCTAATTTACAAAACATTCCAATTAAAACTTCCGATGGGAAAGAGATCAGAAAGGCTTTCATAGCTGAAAAAGATAATATCTT
>MDSZ01143080.1_pt1 | contig 21403 bp, 21 predicted proteins | sample 811201 | NCBI WGS metagenome assembly MDSZ01 (sample SAMN05326647, study PRJNA326480) | marine metagenome | isolation source: seawater | place: Indian Ocean: North | collected 2010 | reverse complement strand
ATAACCATGTATAAAATCAAAAATTATATCAATAGTGTCATCTACTAGTGGTGTACATTCTTCCAATGCAATTATTTTGTCTTTTAAAGATGGATATTTTTTTTTATAAATATTATCAATTAACCTAGATCTATAACTATCAACATATTCAACAAAAGTTTTCTGAAAAAGACTAATATTTTTAGAAATAAAATCAGTATTGTGTAATATTTGATTACTAGGATATTTTGGATACATATCCACCTGAAGTGATTGAATTCCACCAAATCCTGTTTTATTACAAATAATAGATAATCCATTATAATCAATTAACTTATAAATTGATGAAAAGATACTATCGTTCCATGAAACAATAATAAATCCTTTTTTATTATCTATTATTTTGATATCTAATTCTGAATAAACTTCAGGATAATTTTTCTGAAAAAAGCTATTTAACTGTTTAACAAAATTAATTTTTTCATGTGACATTCTAATTAGATTTTGATAAGCAGAGTATTTATGAATTCAATATTTTTTTGTTTAAAGAAAAAGAGGTGTAAAATAATAATAATTAATGGAATACATAAAAGAAGAACATTACGATATATTTGGATATATTGGAGCTGGATTTCTTACCTTATTAACTTACCCTCAAGTTTTTGAATCTTTCAAAAAGAAATCTACAGAAGGTATATCATCATTGTTTATTTTCTTTCAAATCATGGCTAGTTTTTTCTTTCTAGTATATGGAGTATTAATAAACAGTTTACCAATGATGATTGCAAATACATCTGCTCTATTTGGTTCTTTGATATTAGCATTTTTCAAGTGCTTTTTCAAAGATAGTAATTAAATATCTACTGAAAATACCTTTTTGGTACCTCCATCATATTCATAACCATAATTTTTATTGACCATCTCTTGATTTAAATTTTGGTTTTTAATAAATATTTCTCCTAAAAATCTACCATATTTATCCCATCCATGAGATTTTACTTTTATTAGTTTGGTATTAGTATCAATTAACTCTTTTAATTCTTTTTTAGTATAATGTTTATCTATATCTATTAAGCAATTTGTAACTCTAGATATGAAATAATTTCTTGATTTAATAGCCATATTAATTAACTTGTCTCGATCTTTTATATCTTTAGGTGGTTTCATTTCTGGAGAATCATATCCTAAACATCTTAGTTTAAATTTAGTAAAATTATTATTAAGATATAATACAATAGTACACGTGTCTCCGTCATAAACATCAACAACCTTTGCTGAATATATTTTTCCTTTAAGATCAAATAATGGAACATCATTATCAAGATTTTTAAGTTTACTATTCAAGTAACAACTATAACATATACCCATTTAAAGATTACTTAGATATTCTTGGTTTAAATTGATCAATTTTTATATAAGTTAAATTATATTTAAAATTATATGGATAAAACAAAAGCTTTAATGATAATGGATATATATTTGTTAATAGCATTTATAATTTTAGTAACAATCTATAAAGGAAAAATCGGAAGGGAAAAAAATTTAATTAATTATTGTTTTGGGACATTTTCTGTTTACATATTAAGTAGAGTAACAAAAAAGGACAATATTATGAATATATTTCACGTCTTATTTGCATTAATGATGATATTTTTTGCTATATTTTCAAAGAATAAAGAAAATTTAACTTTTCTAGTTGGATTATCTTTAACAATCACTGCATCTAGAAGATTATTTAATGGTTGTCTAGTTAGGAAAATAGAAAAGAAGGATAATAAATTAACATCTAATTCTCTTACTAAAATATTAAATTGGGATTTAATTTTTCCAGGTTTAGGTTTAATTGGATTATTTAAATTAGATAATGCAAAATAATTATTAGACTTCAAGCCAATCTGGTAACCAATTATTAGTACAAATTAAACATTTTATACCTTTTTTTGCTTTTTCTAAACAATTGATATGATAGAATTTGCCACAATCTAAGCAGTGAATAACCTTGGATTTATTATATTTAGTACCACCTGCATCATCAAGACATATTGGACATTCAATATCTGTAGATTGAATAATCATTTCTTCATTATTTTTGACCTTTTTATAATTGTCATTAATCCATAAGAATTGTAGATCTTCCGCATTCAATTTATATAATTCATAATACAATTTGTAAATATGAACACACTTCTTAAGTGAACAACTAGAAACCTTTTCACAAAATGAGCACTCGTTATTCTTCAAATCTACAATAAAAGTTGTAAACCCTTCTTTTATTTTAAATTTTAATTTTTTAAAATCTTTTTTCACTACTGAAATATTACCATTAATATTTTTAATATGTTCAATAAATTCTTTTGACATTAATATTGAAAATAATATATTTTTATAACTATTATTTTCATTATTTATAAATTTTTTAGGAACTCATTTTGAGCATTAGTTCTTTTGTGTTCAGGAATTTTTAATATTTTATGTTTTGTTAATATTCTAACACTGTCTAATTCACTTAATTTGCTATCTTTTAGAATAGTAAAATATTTTTTTTCTATACTTTTTTGAGATTTTATTCTTTCCTCAAGTTCTTTATTTTTTTTCTGTAACTCGATAATTCTTTTTTCCAAATTTTCAACTTTTTCATCATCATCATCGTCATCATCATTAGATTTTTGTATTTCTTTTCTTATTTTTTGTATTTCTCCTTTTATGGAATTTAAGTCATTTTTAACTTCTTCATCTTCTTCATCGTCTTCTTTTTCTAATTTATCTACTCTATTTGATAATTTGTTATGCTCTTGGATCTTTTTTGCTAATTTTTCTTTTAAACTTTTAATCATTTGCTCATGTCTTTCTAAATCTTTATCATTTTCATCAAGATCTTTATCTAGCTCTTTGATTGCTTCTAATTTTTCTTTTATGCTTCCAATCATTTGTTCATGTCTGTCGATATCTACATCATTGTTATCCAATTCTTTATCTAATTCTTGTATTTGTACAACTAATTCTTGTATTTTTTCTTTAATTTTCATTAAAAATTGACCTTTCATTTCTGCTTGTGGAACTGCTGCTTTTGCTTTTCCAAAAAATCTCCCAAATACTCCACTTTTAGGTGTTTCTTCTTCATCTGAATCATCATCTCCACTATCCTCACTTTTTCTCTTTTTCTTTCTTCTCTTATTTTTTCTTTTGTTTCTTTTTCTACTTTTTTTCTTACCTCTACCTCTTCTTCTTCTACCTCTTCTACCTTTTCCTCCAACTTGTTCACTATCTTCATCATCAGTAGATAAAATTTCATCTATGTTAAATTGACTTTCAGTTTCACTCTCAGTTTCGCTGATACTTACTTCAGTATCAGAATTTTCAATATTTAGAATTTCTAAGATATTCATTATAATTATATTGACATTTTTTAATTTAAAATATTTTTAAAATCTATTTATATTTAAATGAGCGATATTGAAGATATTTTCTGGTCGATAATTTCTAATAAAATTAAAGTTGAAGAGTATCAAAATATTAAAAGAGACGACAAGGATAAATTATCAAAAATTTATAATAAATACTATAACTTAATTTGGTCAAAATTAGAACCTGTACTTGGACAAGTTTATGAGGATGATTCTAAATTAGTTGATAAATTAGTATTAACTATACTTAGACAAGGTAAACATAAAACTAATGAACTTCTTGATTTAGGTTATAACATTAATTATTTTAAGGATGTATCTAAATTTAGTGTAGTTTATCAAATTGAAAAAAAACTCTTTGAGGAAAAAAGTAAATTCCAAATAGTTCAAGTATTTAAAACTAAGAATTTTGGCAATATGTTAGTAATCGATAATGATGTTCAACTTACTGAGTCTGATGAAGCAAATTATCATGAAATGATTGCTCATGTGCCAATTAATTATTTCAATAGAGATATTAATGTTCTTATAATTGGTGGTGGCGATGGTGGTACAGCAAGAGAAGTATTACGACATAATAATGTGAAAAAATTAGTTATGGTTGATATAGATGAAGTTGTAGTTAAAGCATGTAAATTACATTTTCCAAACTTTGAACCAACATTTAGAAATCCTAGACTAGACTTAATTATTGGAGATGGTTTTAAATATGTAAAAGAATACAAAGGAGAACCATATGATTTAGTAATAATAGATTCTACAGATTTCAATCAATCTATACCTCTGTTTACCAGAGAATTTTATGAAAATACTAAAAAAATTGTTAATAAGGAAGATTACTTAATATGCTTTAATGCAGATAATATAAATTGGAATGAAAATAACATAAAAAAAATGGTCAAAGAACAATATAAAATTTTTAATTATGTTTATCCATTTGGAGTTTACATACCAACATTTGCCGGCGGGTTTTACTCATTCTGTTTAGTTTCTGATGTTATAAATCCTATTGAAGGGTTAATAGATTGGGAATACTTTAACAAAAAAAATATTAGCATGAAATATTATACTCAACAAATACATTTATCAAGTTTTAATATGCCTAAATCTTTAGAGAAGAAAATTAAAAAATATCAAAGAGTAGAAGTAAATAATAATAAAGGAGTACATTATTTAATTGATTTTGATGGATTGCCTTTTAAAAAATTAAATAATTTAGAGTATCTTAAAAATATATTTGAACAAGCAATTAAAATAGCTGATTTAAAAATAATTGGAACTAATTTTCATAAATTTGAACCTCAAGGTCTTACTGGAGTATATTTACTATCAGAAAGCCACTTATCATTTCATACTTGGCCAGAAAAAGGTCAATTTAGTTTAGATCTATATTCATGTAGCAAGTTTGAAGACACTAGAAAAGGAATTAATTATATTCTTGAAATTTTTAAAGAATATAAATATAAATTAAATAAAATTTGTCGTTAATCATACGAAAACATGCTCTAGAACCTGGTTAATATTATCAACATCCATTACTCTAAAATCTTCATCAAATAAGTTAGGATTTCTTTCTTTTATCTTTTTAACATCTTTTAAATTCTGATTTGGAATCAAAGCTAGCTTTACTCCTGCTTTTTTAGCACCTTGTAGCTTTTCTTCCAAACCACCTATTTCCAATACATTACCTTGTAGATTGATTTCGCCAGTAATAGCAATGTCATTTCTAATTTTCTTATTCATATACAATGAATAGAATAAAACTGTCAAAGCTGTTCCTGCTGATGGACCATCTTTTGGAGTAGCTCCTTCTGGACAATGAACATGAATACCAAATGGAATTTCCTTAAATTCTTCCTCAAATTTCTTTTTTGTATCTTTATCAACAAATTTCCAAGCCAAAGTATTAGCAACTTCAATACTTTCTTTAATAACTTTTTCCAAGCTACCTGTTGCTTTGATATAGTTTCTGTTTTGAGCAGGAATCCAAGATGACTCAATTGGTAATACACCTCCAACTCCTAGCCTTCCAGCCCACATTCCATTGATCACACCAACCTTACTTTCTTTGTGAATTTTTTGAAAGTTTACTTTGTGATAATCTTTTAGAAGAACACCTAAATCTTTCTTTGACACTTTGAATGGCCAGGAAACTTGTTTATTTGATAAGGTTCCATTTGTTAATGCTAGAATATTTAGCTGTCTTACCATTGAATAGAATATAGATTTCAGCTTTCTTACTCCACCTTCCAAAGTGTATTTTGATACAATACTACCAATTGTCTTATCACTAATTGTCAAATCATTTTCATTTAAACCAACGTCTTTTAAGATTGCTGGTAAGAGGTAGTTTTTAGCAATGTGGATTTTTTGATTTAGCAATAAATATTTTGTTTCAACTTGTGTAATCCTATCTCTCAGAACAGGGTCTATTAGAGAAGGATCGTTGTATGAAAAAATAAATGTTGCTTTTGATAAGTCAATTTTAATGTTGTAAAAATACTTATCGATAAATTCACTATTCTGTGCCGGGTCAGTAAGATGGACTAGCAAATTTGTTATCTCTTGTCCTTTTGCTGTATTACTTATTTTATCTAGTTCATCAAAGTAAATGATTGGATTCATACATTCTGTTTTCATCAATCCTTGAGCTATTCTTCCATAAATTGATCCTTCATAAGTGTACGAGTGACCTTCTAGAAATGATGCATCACTTGCTCCTCCCAATGAAATAAAAACAAAAGAACGGTCCATTGCTTTGGCAATTCCTTCTTTGATTAGAGTTGTTTTACCATTTCCTGGAGGACCCCATATTCCCAAACAATTACCTTTACTTTCTGGGTTAGTAATATATTGAACCATAATTTCAACAATCTTCTTTTTGGCTTCATCATGACCCCAAACTGCTTCGTCCATCTTAAGATTAAGATCATTAATAAAATCTTTAACCTTCTCTGGTTCTTTTAATGAATTAAGATCAATACCTTTTTCTTTACCAAAAGGTAGTTTCATTACATTTTCCAACCACGTCTTTAGTTTCGATTTATCTGAATAAGAATTTTCAATATTCATATATTCAGTTAAAATATTATTTTTTTGTTCAACTGGTAGGTCCATGTTAACAATCTTGAATAGAACTGGTTCACTGTTATTCTCTGTTTCAATAACAGTTTTAAACTTTGTTAGAAAGTCTCTCTTTTGATCATCATTAAATTTACTAAAATGTGAAAAAGCTTGATCTTCATAAGACTTTGGTGCAAGAGAAGTATTCAAAGAGTTTATAAATTCCATATCCAGTTTTGGTCTCTTCGTTTTCCTTGAAGAAGGTGGTCTTTTTCCGACAACAATTAAGTAGTTCCTTTTCTTCCTATTTCTTTGGTTTCTCTTAATTCTATCACTTAGTGTTTCATCTTCATCATCTTCATCCTCTTCTTCGTCTTCATTATCCTCTTCATCTTCTTCTTCTTCTTCATCATCTTCATAGTCATCTTCTGAGGCAGATTTTCCATGAAGAGATATTTCTTCGTCTTCGTCTTCTTCATCAATGTAGGTCGGTACATAGTCAGAATCATCATCATTATCTTCTTCGTCCGTACTATCCTCTATGTCCTCATCATCATGTACCTTATCTTTTTTAGATTTTTTACAAACCTTATTTTTTTTAAGTTTTGAAAATACAACTCTTTCTTTTTCTACATTCATCTCATCTACTAAGCTTTGTTCGTAATTTTCAAGAAAAGTAACTGGGTCGAAGTTTTTACCTTTAGAATAAGCATCAACCCTCATTTCTCTTAATATTTCAGTGACAACATTACTTAAAGCTAGAAAAGAGAGTTTTCTAAAATCATCAAGTGTATGATCATTTTTTAATTGTTTTGAAACAAGTTGAAAACTTTTCTCAAGATTAAGTAAAAGATTAGTTAAATGTCTACCTTTAAAATCACCAATAAAATCTTTCAACATGGGAATAGCAGTAAGTTTCAAGTCTCTTGACACACTATCTTCGTTAAAAGATATATTTGATAAGTTAGCTTTGCTTGTAGTTTCATTTAAAAAATCTACCCAATTATCAATATCAGATTTCATATTATGTTACATATATATATAATAAAGCTTTAAATAAACAATTTTTTTTGAAATATATAGTCATATATATATAGAATATGGGTATTAATATTTCCAAAAAGAAGAAAATTATCCCATTGAACAACAAATATATGGTAAAAGAAAGTCAAATATTTGAATTTAATAATAAAAAATATATAAGTTCTGAACAATATTTGAAATTAGTAAAAATAAATAAAGAGTTGGAAGCAAAAGTAAACAGATTAGAAAAAAGCACATTTGAATGTATAGTTTGTTATAATAAAGATTCTAGTTTTAAGAAAAAAATTCGCTGTAATCATGATCTTTGTATTAATTGTTACTACTTAATACAAGATAAAAAATGTCCTTTGTGTAGAGTTAAAATTAAGAAATTTTAATAAATAATATAAGTATTTATAATATGGGAATAGAAAGATTCTTTTCTAGTCTTAACAGACAATTTGATGTTGTTACTGACTTAAGAGAACCATATCAAAAAATAAATTCCACACACTTACTTATTGATTTTAATTCTATAATTCATAACGTATCATCTAAAATGCTTTCTGATATTAACAAATTTAAACAAAAAAAGATAGAAAAATTAGATTTCCCTTTTACTACAATGGATACTTTTGAGGAAGTTTTAATACAACAAGTCAAAGAGAATATAAAGGGTATATTAAAAGAAAACTTTGAATCAGAACAATTACTTTATCTTATGTTAGCAATTGACGGTGTTCCTTCCTTTGCTAAAATGATGGAACAAAAAAAAAGAAGGTATATTGGTGATCTTTTATTAAATTTAATGAAAAAATTAGAATTACCAGTTGAATGGAGTAAAAATAATATTAGTCCTGGAACTAAATTTATGGATTCTATGTCTAATGGACTAAAAGAAAAATCCTTTATAGACGAGTGCAAATTGATATGTAAAAATTTAAAAGGAGTATTGGTATCAGATATTTATAATCCTGGCGAAGGAGAAATGAAAATTATGGACTGTCTGCGTTCTTTAAAAAATACAGAAAATAAGATATGTGTATATTCTCCTGACTCAGACATGATATTACTATTAATGTTATTAGACATACCAGTAACATTACTTAGATATGATCAACAACAATCACAAAGTGAAGATCAAAAAATATTTAATAAAATTGATGTTAATGCTTTTAAAAAAGAATTAGTTGAATATTGTCAAGTGAGAACAAATAAACAGTTCGGTGAAAGAATATTATTAGATGAAATAATTTATATTTTTACATTATTTGGTGATGATTTTTTACCAAAAACAGAATCAATAAGTGTAAGTAACGATATTAACGTTATAATTGATAATTATTTATTAACATTAGAGGACAAAGGAAACTTATTAATTTTTAAAAAAAATAAAGAATATTCAATTAATCATGATAACCTAAAGTATTTTTTCAAATTATTATCAAAAACCGAACTTGACGATCTAAATAGATTTTTTTATAATTCTAAATACCAAAATTATAGATGGGCGAGTAAACAGAATCTTCACTTTGACTTGGAAAAACTAAAAAATGAAGTGCAAAAAATGAAATCAAAATTTAATAAAGATGGAGAAATAGTAAAATTTGGAAAATTTATAAGAAATGATAGTTATTTTAAATCCTATCTCAATAAACTTAATAATAATTCCAAACATTTGAAAGAGCCATACTCATATTTTATTTATAATATAAGTAAAATAATTGATGGGTACGAATTATATAACTATTTATATGGTAAAGATTCATCTTCTAAAGACTTGTTGAAATCAAGACCTAATGATATACAAGAAATAATAAATAAATACAAATATCTCTACTACTTGAAAATAGATTCAAAATTATTATTAGAAGACATTGTATTATATTTATATTCTCAACAAATGCAATATCCTTTTATAAATTTTAGATTAGATTCTCCAACTAGTTATCAATATTACCATGAAAGAAAATACGAACAAAGATTTCATGTTGGTAAAATGAAAAGAAAACAATTATTTAATGAAGGTAATGAAAGAGATAAATTAACTTATATTATTGAGAATAAGTTAGATTCTTACTATAATCTGTTTAATCCTGTGAATTTTTTTTATAAAACAAAAGTTACTTCTACTGAAAAATACTATGATATAATGTTCCCTAGAAAGGATAAAATAGATATAATTAATAAATATATTCAAGGTTTTGAATGGGTTTTAAATTATTATTTTAATAATAAAACAGATATATTATGGTTCTATCCTTATCCTAGAACACCTTTGCTATCCGATGTTGTCTCTATGTACGATAAGGTTAATTATCAACCATTAAACTTTGATCCAAATAGAATATTTAACCCGTTGGAATCTATAATTTTTATTTCTCCATTGGATATTACATCAGAATTATATTTTTTTCCTAAAATTGTCGATGATGATGTTATAGGACTAATTAAAAAATTTATGGGAGAAAATCCACAATTCTTTCTTAATATGAAAGAAATTAATATACAACTTTTATCTAATCCTGGAAGTCTAACCGATTTATTAGATTGTAGTGTTTCCATTTTTCTTAGTAAATGCCATTATAAACTCCTAGATGAAAATGTTAATCCTGAACTATTTATTAAAAAATTTAGAGAAATATTACCAATAAAAAATCAGCCATTAATTAATAAAACTGATTTTAAATGTATTAGTTTGAAGTTAAAATAAATATATTACACTGTTTTATTTGATACAAAATTATTTTTTATATCTAAACATTTCAATTTTGAATAAGCTACAATTAAATGATTTAACTTATTTTGAATTTTATATTTTATTAAACCATATTCATTTACAAGCAAATTATTTAGTTTTGCTAACTTGGGAGTTTTCATACTTATTTGTTCTACTTGATCGTCAATACTTGGATTCTTAAAATAGTTTACAGATTCTTGGTAACTTATATTCTTCTTCATTATTTTTAAAGATTCGTCAATGTTTTTATTTTTCTGATAGATCTGGAATATTTGATCACAATTATGGTCAGTAATGTGATCTGTATAATCACATCCCAATAGAATACAAAATTCTATAAATTGATCTTGTGTCCATCCAAATTTCTTCTTAATGTTCTTAAGACTTATTTCTATTGGTTTCTTCTTAAAAGATGTCAAATTTCTTATAACATATGGTGAGCCAAATGTTAATATATCCATATCCTCAGTTAGAACTGCATCAACCAAACCCGTTTTTGCTAACCAAGCGCATTGTGAATCAGCCTCTTCTGGAGCATCTATAAATGGTACACCCATACAATCTAACAACAATCTACAATCATCTAATTGTTCTTTAGTTATAATTACACTTCTCTTAAAATATTTTATCTTTTCCTCTTTAGTAACTGCTTTTTCCATTTTTTCCTGTGCTTTTTTTCTGATATTCTTACGCATATCCAATATCTTTCTTTTTATCTCAGGAGGTTTACCATCAAAAACATAAACAGGTATTATTCCTTTCATTAGTAATTTTGTTGTCTTATTAAACAACCCTAAAATATGTGATGTTATTTTTCCTTGTTTATTTGTCAGGTCTGCACCTGAATTACGAACAGAAATAACAACTTGATATAATAATATACTTATATCTATCGCAATTTTTTTTCCGGCATATTGATTAATATTCTTTTCTAGAATTAAATCCGGAAACTTGTTCAAAAATTTCAATAAGTTTTTGATACCCATAATAGGTCTATAGTATTTAATTATTATATTTTTAAATAAATTAATCAATTTTTTTATTAATTTACATAACTACTCGTCATCGGTAGTTTTAAAGAAGAAGAATTGTATTATATATCTTATTATAACCACAGGAAACAATATAATATCTCTTAATGATGGTATTCCTTCTCCTATGTTACCATATACTCCTTTTGCTAGATATTTCATTCCTAGAATAAGTAAGAAGAATCTAAGAGTAATATTTGGTAAATTCTTTCCAATCATTACCATAAATAATTTTAATTTATTAAGAATTCTTTTAACTGTTGGTCTTTTTCCTATTTTATATTTAAAGAATCTATCTTTAGGATCTAAATCAAAAATTGTAGTTGTTAATTCCAAAAAAGGACCTGAAAAAAGATCTAAAAATGATCTTAACAATCTAATTTGTGTTTTCCATAACATTGATGACTCATTCCAAAATAAGTGTAAGGTTACTAATACTGCTGGAACGATCACCAAAGGTATTGGTGGCATTTGTGTTTCAAGTACTACCTGCCAATATTTTAATAAGCCAAGTAATAAAGCCACAAATATACATACACTTATAAACCCAACTTTAACAGTTTTAATAGTCAAGTCTTTTATAAAGAAGACAAACTTTTTAATTAATCTTGGAAGGTATACAAAAACCAATTTTGCTATATATTTCACTAATTTAAACATAAATTTAATAAATTTTACTAGCATACCACCAATAAATTTTCCAATTTTTTCCAAAGTTTTTATGATCATTTTAAATCCTTGAGCAATTCCTTTGAAAAATCTAGTAATTGGTTTTAAACTAAATCCTTCAACTATTTTCCTACCTTTGTTTATTTTAGTAAATTCTTCTTCTACAGTTTCTTTATATTTTTTAGGTATGTTTGTTAAAACATTAGGCATGTTATTTTTTCTTAAAATTAGATTATGAATTTCATAGTCACTATCAAGAATAGAGTGAGAATTAGTCATATCTAATAGAAATTTAATCAAAAATGTAGATGTGAATATTTTTTTCTTGATATCTTTTTTATTAGAATCATCAACCTTTTTAATATTACTAATTGATTTTAAATTACTGGCAATATTATCTACAACAGAGTTAATGTAAACTACATTTCTAACAAAAATAGGATTAACATTACTAGAATGATGACCTTGTTGTCTGTAGAAACTATTCAACCTTTCTTCAATAACCAATACAGTTGATTTCATTTTATTTAATTTTTTATCTAATTGTTTTTTATTCATAATATAAATTAAAATAGATTTTTTTATATTATAAATTAAATTATTAATTGCAAGATAAATTTTATGACTACAACCGGAAATAAAATAATATCTCTAAAGTCTGGAATACCATCTTCAACCAATTCTTGATAGCTAAATTTACCAAAAAATTTAAACATTAAAACAAAAATAAAAATTCTAAAAATAAATACAATAAAATTCTTCTTCAAGTAATTTAATATTGCTATAAATCTCTTTTTAAAAGACATTTTTTTCCTGAATATATCTGTTTTTGGTAAACCTAATAAATTTGTAAAAATGAATTCCATTAAGTTTAAGTTACTTAATATTTTATTTATTATACCATTTTGAATCCTTCTTAACTGAGGTGTAGATGTCCAGAAAATATAAGCCGTAAAGAAAAGAGCAGGATATTCAATCATTTGCGATGGTACATTTACACCATCTAATAATAAATCCCAATATTTTTTAATACCTACATTTAATAAAAAGTATGTACCCACAGTAATTGGTAATGTCTTTTTAGTTTTAATATACAAATATTTCCAAAAACTAATAAATTTACTTACAAATTTTGGAACCCATTTTACTACAAAATTAAATAATCCAATTAATAATTTCCATAATAACTTTATAAAATTAGTTAAGTTATTGAATAAGAAAGATCCTATTCTTTTTACCAACTTTAATACATTCCTTAATCCTTCAAATAAACTTTTGAAAAAACTACTAACTTGTCCAATTAAATTACTTGCAAAATTTTTAACTTTATTATATGAATCTTTTACTTTTCTAATAGATCTTCTAATTGAATCTAATAGACCAAAATTTTCAATATTATTTTTATAAATACCATCAATTTCCGTGAATTCATCTACTACCAAATTTTTATATTTATCAGGTACTTTTTTTAATAAATCATTTTCTTTTAAAATATTTGATTGGACCTCAAAATCAAATTTATCTAATTCATAATTTTTTAATAGAACTACTAATTTTTTAAGTAAAAGAGTTGATACAATTACTTTGTCTTTTACACTTTTTTTTAATTTAATTTTAATTTCTTTTTTTAACTTTTTATTTTTTAATAATTTCTTTACTATTACAATTTCATTAAAATTAGTTTTAATCTTATCCATTATTAAATTGAAATAATAAACATTTCTAGCAAGTATATAATTTTCTTTACTATCTTTCAAGTTCCCTAAAATTAGATCATATTGTTTAAATTTTCTTTCTATGAAATTTACCGATAATATTAATTGATTAATTTCATTATTTAATTTATTTTTCATAAATATAATTTACATTACATTATAAATTCTTGTTATATTTTGTATTGCGAACTTTATAATTATTACTGGAAATAATATAATATCTCTAAAATCTGGAATACCTTCCTCTACAATATTACCATATGCTGATTTAACAAAAATCTTAAATAAAAATATCAGAATTAATATTCTAATTAAAATCTTAGTTATGTTCTTTTTAATATAAATTGAAAGACCTTTTAATCTACGCCTAAAAGACATTTTTTTAGTAAATATATCTGATTTTGGTAAACCTAGTAAATTTACAAAGAAGAATTCTAAAATTTTTAGATTTTTAGTCAAACTTGTTATAATTTGATTCTGTATTTTTGATAATCTTGGTGTTTGAGTCCAAAAAATATAAGTTGTAAAAAATAAAGATGGATAACTTATCATTTGAGATGGCATAATAATTCCATATTCTGTATCTCCAACTAATAAATCCCAATACTTGGTAATAACTATATTTAATCCAAAATATAATCCTATTGTTACTAACCCTGTTTTCTTTGCTTTTATTGATAAATATTTTAGAAAAGTGAAACTATTTTTTATTAATCGAGGTATCCATACAGTTATGAAATTCATTAAACCAGATAAGAGTTTCCAAAATAATTTTATAAAACTAACAAGAGATTTTAAAAAGAAATCACCAATTTTTCTTAGAATTTTTACAATGCTTTTTAAACTATCAAACATTTTTTTAAAAAAATCTCCAACAGTTCTTATTGCATTTTCTGCAAAATTTTTTATTTTATTGAAAGCATTTTTAACCTCATTTAGAGCTTTTTTTGCTTTGTTAATTACATCTTGTGAAACTTTTTTAGCCCCGCTTACAATTTTACCTCCAATCTTTTTTGCACCCCTACTAATTTTTCCTAATACTCCAAAATCTTCTACTAAATGATAATTCTCCAAAAAATACTGGTAATTAAAACTAATCTCTGAAAATTCTTCTTTAACTTTATCTAAATAAATATTAGGTACTTGTTTTATTAATTTATTCTTTTGATCTTCTACAATAGTTTGTACTTGAAAATCATACCTATCTATCTGATAATTTTTAAGTAAGTTTACTAGTACTTTTAATAATATTGTTCCTACCATGATGTTTTTTTTCATATTAATCTTTAATTTTTTTTTAATAATTTTACTTGTTTTTTTATTATTTATTATTTTTTTGTTAATTTCTATTTCTCTAAAATTATCTTTAATTTTTTCAACTATTAAATCAATATAAAATAAATTCCTAAAAAGGATAAAATGTTGTTTTTTATCTTTAATATTATCCAAAATAAAATAATATTTCTTGAATTTCTTTTCTATAAATCCTACTGATAATAATATCTTATTTATTTCTTCATTAAATATGTTTTTTTTCATAAAAATATAATTTAGTTTAGATTTAATATTTAAAAAAACTATTTTTAAAGATTAAATATATAAAAAATCTACTTGATATTATATGATACTATATCAAGTTATACAACCATTCCAGTATTCTATTTCAGCTGATACTGTTAATGATGCAATTAAAAGTTTTGCTAAAATTCATAGAAACTTAAACTTGAGTCAAATTATAATTACTGATCAAACAAATCATTATGAAGCCAAATTTAAATATTTTATGGAAGACGGTAGAAACAAAGTAGGTATTGATGCTTATCCTTACGTAGGACCAATCACAATTGGACCATCATACATTACCTGGTTAGATAATCCAATTCATGGAGTTACTGGTATTCCAATTTCACCAAGTATGCCAGCTTCTAGCATATGGAGTCCGACAGTTCCATACGTTCCTGTAGTTAGCCCTGTTGAATATGTTCCAACAATTATCACTTTACGTTAATTTTGTAATTTTTTTGAATATTTCATAATAATATTCCATAGATCTTTAACTAGATCATTATCTATATTATTATAACTTATTAATCTTTCTATTAATTCTTTCTCCCGCGATGAATCAAGAACCTGTATATTATTCTTCTTTTTGTATTCTCCAACTTTTACTGATATTTCCATTCTATTTGATAATAAATCTAATAGACTGTTATCAATTCTATTGATTTCCGATCTTAATTTTTCTAATTCTGACATAATTATAATTATAAATAATATATGTTTAACTATTTACTACTTATAGTAGGTTCAACTTGATATCTTTTAGGAATACTTACAAAAGTTACATATTCTTTTTCTGTTTCTTCATCTCCTTTTTTACTTTTTATTTTTAAATTTATAAATATTTGTTTATCTGTTCCTAATTTTAATAAAAGACCAGGAGAAAATCCTTCTTTATTTGTCATTTCACCCGTGTATTTAAATTGATCATCACCCCATATCTTTATACTAATTTTAACATCATCAGAATCTAAATATGAGTAATATGGAACATTAACAGCAATAAAATTATAAGTAGAGTCTTTTTTCTTCTTCTTACGGTTCATATTTTTATCAATGAACTCTTCGTATTCTGTAACTTTTCTCTGAGTGAAGAAGTAATCAATATTATCATTACTGTTATTTACTTTTATAACATTATCGAATTTAGAATTAAATGCTTCATCAAAATTTGCCATATATAGTAATTTAATTACTTATTTTTAAATATAAATATATTTAAGAGACTATTATTTTAAATTATAATGTCAATAATTAGAATAATCTCAAAAAAAATATTAAGACCTGAATTTTCTAGAGTTTCATTTATTGAATACACCAATGAACTCTCAGAAAATGCTAAATCCCAAGAAGGATTTATTAAATCTAATAGTTATTGGAAAACTAGCTTGGAATCTTCTAATAAAATAATTTTTGAAAAAGCTGAAAGGTTAACTATTATATCAATATCAGAATGGAATGAATTATCTGATTGGGATAAATGGTTTAGATCTGAGCTCAGAAATAATATTCATTTAAAATATAAAAAAATAATTGAAGATGAACAATTTTCTTTATTAAAGAAAAAAGTTGTTAATGAAGATGTATTTTTATTGTAAATTATTCTACAAGCTTATTTCCAGATACAATATTTCCTAGTGCTACTATTTTCATGATACCGTCTTCTTTATGACTTATCATGATAGTAGTTTTATTTTCAATACATGCTGGTCTTGAGAGTTTAAAAGATACCTCTTTCTTGTTGAAAGTAGTAACTTCTGAACTAATTGACAATGTTCCAATTTGCAAATTTACTGTATCTTTTGCTCTTGGTTTCCATTCACCACCAAAGTCATCTATTATCTTATACTTTAATTTAATGGTATCATAAATACTTGGTAAAGTTCCAACTAGACCAATTTTGTTCCCAGATAGTAAATCATCTTTACAATAATAAGGGTCAATTTCAGTCCCAACTCCAATTAGTCCACCTGGTCTAATTTTATCCAAAGATTCTTGGTCTGTTTTAAAGGATAGAATCTTTGTTCTTATTGGCTGTGCAACCAATGTACCATCTCTTTTCTTACCACATACACCTGGTCTAATTTCAACCTCATCACCAACGTTTAGTCTTCCATTAAAAAGACTTCCTCCTATAACACCACCTTTCAAATCATTCCAATTAGTACCTGCTTTATTAATATCAAATGATCTTGTTGCTAAAAAACAAGCATCATCTTCGTCTTCTTTTTCATCCAAAATAAAATGTTCCATTATTTCTTCCAGTAGCCAACTTATACCAATACCTTTGTTGAAACTAGTTGGAATAATTTTTTTTGGAACTATATCAAATCTATTTAGAAGAGAAACTAAATCTTGATATCTCTTCGTTGCAGTTTCTTTATCGATTAGATCCAGTTTATTTAGACAAACTAGAACATTTTTAATACCTGATAATTTTACGGCTGCTAAGTGTTGAATCAACTGAGGTTTTTTCTCAATTGGTTCTGCTGCAGAAACAACAACAATAATGGCATTCATTAATTTAATACTACCTAACATTGTAAGGATTAGTTCTTGATGACCAGGACAGTCAACAAAAGAAATATGATTTACCAATTCGCATTCTTTTTTATTGACAACATGTTTCTTTGGTTTAGAACTTGTTGAATATAAATTTTCACCATCGGACCAAATCTTCATATTTGCATATCCTGGTTTAATAGTAATATCTCTTTTTCTTTCAGAACTATGTCTCTGCGTTTTTGTTCCAGTACATTGTCTTACACATGTGGATTTGCCATCTGATACACTACCTAGCATACCAATATTTAGTACTGGTTGAATAAATTTACTTACTTCACAATCACTAGTAATTGACGACATTATAGATTCGACATTACATGTAAAAGTGAATATTGGTCAATTTTTTTATATTTGTGATATTTATTAAAAGAATAAATTCAATTTTCGATTAAATTACTTAAAAAATTTGAATTAAATATTTATTTTTATATGTCATAATAAGATAATGAATTTCACAGATTTGAGGTCAAGTAATACATTCGCCGATTTAAAAGTAAATACCAAACTTGATCATCTTTTTCAGAAAAGAGATTATAATTTATCCAATAAGAAATTCTTGGAAAAATTAAAATTTTTTGGTTATGCTATTGATTCAGTCAGTAAATTTTCTTACAAGGGTTTATATTATCAAAATCCTTTAATATTTGCTATTAGTTCTAAGAATATAGAATTAGTTGAAATACTTTTACAAAATGGTTCTGCTTCCAGAGGATATTATCAATATCCAGGATATCCTTTATATTTTACTATTAACAAAATTAATGAATATTTAGAAATAAAAAATTTAGATTTTATTGATGATTTTATATCAATTATAAAATTATTGACAAGCTATGGAGCAAGATTTGATGATTATATTATTCATATTTTTTGGTTCAAATTTGATAATATGTGTAAATCTCTAAGTCATGGTCAAAGACAGACAGTCATGAAACTTTATTCAAAATCACCATTTGAATACTCTAAGTACAAAAAATATTTAGATATCTATTGTAGTAGTTTTATTGGAAACCAAAAAGAATCAATGCTAAATTTGTTTTTAGAAAAACATCCTATCAAACGAAGTAGTAGTTTCAGATCATTAAATTTTTTTTCATTTAATTAATAATATGAAAATACTTTTTTATAGTGAAAGATGCAAATTTTCATCTGAACTTATAAAAAAATTAAAAGAGACTAATTTTTCAAAAGAATTCCAATTAATTGATATTGATAATAATCAAGTTCCAAGTAAAATAAAAGTAGTTCCAACTATAATTGATCCAGAATATAAAGATCTTCTAGAAGGGAAAAAAGCTTTTGAATATATATTTAATAAAAAATATTTTGATAATCCTACAAATAATCTTTATTTATGGAAGGATAAAATTGTTCCTAAACCTGATATAAAAGAAGATAAATTAGCTAACAATACCTCTTCATATGCTTCTACTCAATCGAAAGAAAGTAATGATCATTCAAAATATTTTTCATTAAATGAAAAAAATAATGATATTAAAGAAGATAGTACTCCAACACCTCCAAAAAAACAAATAAGAATTAGTAATAGAAGTTTACTCAGAATTAAATCTCGTAGATAAACTAATTAATAATTTCCTCACAATATTCTTCAAAAGTATTATTATAAAATTCAATCCTATTATTTTTTAGAATCCATAATTGAGATTCTAAATTAGTAATCATTTCTGCTTCATGTGTAATTACCATCAATCCTCCATCATATTCTTTTAAACCCTCTATTAATCCTTCAACAGTTTCAATATCTAAATGATTAGTTGGTTCATCAAATAATATGAAATGTGGTTTTTGAAATATTAATCCTATTAATGCAACTCTTGCTTTTTGTCCTCCTGATAAATTACCAATTAATGATTTATGTGCTTCACTTTCTAGTTTGACTGTACCGAGATACTTTCTAACAGTTTGCATCTTACTACCAATTATTAGGTCTTCAGGTACAGTGTCTTCTAGATACTCAATTGGTGTTTTATCTTTTGGAAGAAAATGTTCAAAATGCTGATGATAATACCCAATTCTTAAACCACCTTGTTTCATAACAATACCTGATTTTGGATTCAGCTCACCCATAATTAGTTTAAGTAATGTAGATTTTCCAACTCCATTTTTTCCAATTAATGTAACTCTAGAATCCATATCTAAACCGAAATTTATCTTATCAAAAATAACTTTGTCCCCATATGAAAAACTCACTTCTTCTACAGATATGATATTATTCTTAAATTGTGGTATTTCTGGAAATTCTAGTTTTACCACATAAGGTCTCTCTGGTTCAGTTAATCCTGATGTTTTTACTAATTCATCAAATTCTTTTTTAGACTTTCCTTTTTTCTTTTTCATTAATTTATTCCATTCCTTTTCCTCATGTCTTACTTTTTTATTATAATTAAATTTGTAAGAAGAATAATTACCCTTGTAAGTTACCAATTTATGCTTTTCAATATTTAGAATATGTGTACAAACTTGATTCAAAAAGCCAACATTATGAGATACAACCAATGCCATTTTCTTTGCAGAAGGAAACACATTTTCTAAATAACTTCCTAACCAAATAACAGCTTCCAAATCAAGATGATTCGTTGGTTCATCAAGTAATAATAAATCTGGTTCAATAAATAGAGCTTTTGCTAAAGATATTCTCATTTTCCAACCTCCACTAAAAAGATTACTTGGTTGATCCATGTTTTCATCTGTAAAACCTAGACCTCTTAGAATCTTTCTTATTTTTATTTCTTGAACTTCAGGAACTATTGTTCTCATTTCTGCTTCTAAATCCTCATATTCTTCTAAGATTTCATCACTATCCTCTCGGTCGGCAAAATCTTCTGTTGACATTAATTCTTCAATTTCCTTAAGTCTTACTTTATGTTTATAAAAAGAACCATTGCTTTCAATTAATAACTGAACAGGTGATTTTTCAGTATTTTCAATTTCTTGTTCTACACACAAGATTAAAATTTTTTTATTTACAGGTATATTACCATTAGTAATCATTTTTAAAAGAGTTGTTTTACCACAACCATTCTTACCAATTAATCCATAAATATTTCCAGGTGAAAGTACTAATTCTGAATCATCAAATAATTTTTTTGAACCAATGGTTACACTAAAATTATTAACTTGAACTACATTTGAAGTAGTATTACTTTTTCCTACTATCAGATTAAAATTATCCATTATTAAATAAATGTCTAAATTGATTCTTAAATAGTTTCAATTTTTAACATCAAATTATAAAATATTGCCTATTTATATTCACAACAGTAATATCCTATTCTTCAAAATATTTTAACTTAAATATTAATATTTATTTATTAATAATAATAATGAATTATATTTACAAACTAATAATTCTATTTTTATTACATTCTACTACTAATGCAGATAATTGTCTAATTTGTAAAAATGATTTATTTAATATAAAAATATGTTCAAATAACACATTAACAATAGATAATTTCTACTGTAGTTCTATAATTAATAAAATAGAAAACGATATTCTAGAAAAGAATAATTTTGAACCATCACCAAGTTCTTCAATATTAGGACCATCTTCTAGCTCAACAATATTAGAACCTTCTTCTAGCTCAGCAATATTAGAACCTTCTTCTAGCTCAGCAATATTAGAACCTTCTT
>MDSZ01262465.1_pt1 | contig 21409 bp, 17 predicted proteins | sample 811201 | NCBI WGS metagenome assembly MDSZ01 (sample SAMN05326647, study PRJNA326480) | marine metagenome | isolation source: seawater | place: Indian Ocean: North | collected 2010 | reverse complement strand
TTGTGATTTAGTAGTCTTGCCATATACAAGGATTTATCAAAGCGGGGTGCTTCTAATGAGTTTGAGCTATAGAAAACCGACTCTCGTTTCCGACCTTGATCCCCTAACAGACATCATTACGCACAATAAGACAGGTTATATTTTTAAAAGTCAAGATCCTAATGATTTATCACAGAAGATTGTCGACATTTTAAATGATGAAAATTCTTTGCAGCATGTAAATAAAAATGCATATCAGCATGTGAAAAAAAAATATAGCTGGGAAGCCATAGGTTCCGCTACAAAAAGAGTATATCAAACACTAATAGAATAGTTGTATTTTAGCTAAATAAAATATGGAAAAAAAAATTAAGTCATATATAAAAGATTCAGTCGACACTTTTAATCAAATTATTGATTCAGACGAACTGATTGAAAAAATTACCCAAATTGCAAATATATGTATTGACGCTTATCAAAAAGATAAAAAGATTTTATTTTGTGGAAACGGAGGAAGTGCAGCTGACGCTCAACATATTGCAGCAGAGTTAAGTGGAAGATTTTGTATTGATAGAAAACCTTTAAATGCTGAAGCTCTTCATGTAAATTCTTCATTTGTTACTGCTGTGGCAAACGATTATGGTTTTGAAAATATTTATTCTAGAATGATTGAAGCAGTTGGTAGAAAAGGGGATGTCCTTTTTGGAATTTCAACATCTGGAAATTCAATTAATGTGATTAATGCAATAGATAAAGCTAATAGAATAGGAATTACAACCATTGGCCTTACAGGAGTTAATGAAAAAAAATTGAACGATACATGCAGTTTAGTTATAAATGTGCCTTCAAAGAACACAGCTAGGATACAAGAGTCCCACATTTTAATTGGACATATTTTATGTCAGATTATTGAAGAAGAGCTATTCTTATAGAGAATTTTTATGACACACAAATTAGATTCGAAAATTTTAATAAATAACTTAGAGTTTGATACTTTGTTTTTAGATAGAGATGGGGTGATAAATATAAAGCTACAAGATAAATATGTAAGAAATTATTCTGAGTTTACTTTTGCTAATGGAGCTTTAAATGCAATTCGGAATTTATCCAATATATTTAAGAGGATAATTATTGTAACAAACCAACAGGGAATAGGTAAGGGCATAATGTCTGTTCAAGACCTAATTTCTATACATGAATCCATGATTAAGGAGATACAATTAAGTAAAGGTAAAATTGATCAAATTTATTACTGCCCTCATTTAGCATCTGAGTTTTGCTCTTGCAGAAAACCTAGAACTGGAATGATTAAAAAAGCTCTTATGGATTTTCCTTCAATAGACTTTTCAAAATCATTTTTAGTTGGCGATTCTGATACAGATATTGAATTAGCGAAAGCAATGAAAATAGAACCAATAAAAGTTGATAATAGTTATACCTTAGATATTTGGTGTAGAAATTTTTTCAATCTTTGAAAATTAAGTATTTTTATTGCTATAAATTCTATTGCAGGTATGTAAAGTTAAGATTCTAATAAATGTTAAGTGATAAATATATTATTCTATTAGCTTTTGGTTGCTCATTTATAATTACATACTTGGCAATACCTAAGATTATACATTTTGCAAATAAGCTAAGACTACATGATAACCCTGGAGAGAGAGCGTCGCACAAAGGAAGAATACCTGTATTCGGAGGTGTAGCAATTTTTTCTGGGATTATTTTTTCTTTATTATTAGGAATCGCATGCTCATATGGATCTGCAACCGAAAGTATAATTGCTGAGAAAACTAATTTGATTTTGTTTGTTCTAGTAAGCCTAATTATTGTTTTCTTTTTAGGTATTATTGATGATTTACTTTCACTATCCCCATTTAGAAAATTGCTTGGTCAAATTCTATCAGTTCTTATTATTATTTATTTGGCAGATATTCGAATTGAAAATATGCATGCTGTTTTAGGATTCAATGAGCCCTTGTCAAATTCTGCAAGTACTTTGTTTACAATTTTCACAGTCATTGTGATTATTAATGGCTATAACTTGATAGATGGTATAGATGGACTAGCTGCAGGAATTGGTATTATTGCTGGAATTTCTTTCGGTTGGCTTTCATATATTAATCAGGAATTTCATTTTGTGATTATTTGTTCAGCTTTAGTTGGATCTCTTATTGCTTTTTTAAGATTTAATTTTCACCCTGCAAGGATATTTATGGGAGATACCGGCTCTTTAGTAATAGGTCTTATCTTGTCAGTTTTAGCAATAAATCAGGTAGATGCAGGCATTGTAAACACAACCCCTTCTTATCCCCACAAAGGCCCCTTGCTTGCTATAGGGATTTTAGCAATTCCTTTATTTGATTCATTAAGAGTTTTTATTTTACGAGTTTTAAAGAAAAAGAACCCCTTATCCCCTGACAGAAATCATTTTCATCATACATTACTTGACTTAGGCTTTAATCATCGAAGTACTACTTTTGTAATTTATATCATAACCATTTTAATGTTAGTACTTACCTATTTTTTAATTAATATAAATATTAATTATGGAATTACAATAATGGCTTTAGTTAACTTTTTAATCCTCATTATACCGTTTATCATATTAAGAAATAAGAAGTAATGCAAAGAAAAAAGATAATTTTCCTATTTTCTCTTTTTATTTTTGCCCAGCAACTTTTTGCACAACATACAAACTACCCTTTAAGTAAGTCTTTTATGCAAATGCAGTATAATAATTTTATATTAGACAATACTCACACTGCATTCAAGCCCATTATTAGCTCTTTTTTAATTAAAAAACCAACAGAAGACCATACAATTGACATTGACTTATTAGAAAAATGGTATCTAAGAAAATTATTTAATGAACATTTTTTTGTTGTAGAAAATGAAGAATATAATTTTATAGTATCTCCAATAGTTAATTTTGCAATTGGAAGAGAATTCCAAGAAGACAAATCCACTTTTACTAATACAAGAGGTTTCCTTGTACAAGGTGACATTGGAAAGAGATTATCATTTGAATCAAGTTTTCTTGAGAATCAATCTTCTTTTCCTAATTATTTAAATGATTTTATAAATCAAAATAATGTGGTGCCAGGGCAAGGTTTTAAAAGAGATTTTAAGGATGGTTTTGACTATGCTATGGCTTCAGGATACGTTTCATTAAGGTTGTCAAAATTTTTTTATCTCCAATTTGGACATGGAAAACATTTCATAGGAGAGGGCTATAGGTCACTTTTACTTTCCGATGCTTCTTTTAATTATCCTTATTTACGATTGCAAACAAACATCGGATCTGTGCAATATGTAAATTTATATGCAGAATTTCAAGATATTAAATCTCAGCTTGAAGGAAGTTGGTATGAAACAGGTTTTGCAAAAAAATATATGTCTTCACATCATTTGAGTATCAATATAAATGATAAACTAAATCTTGGAATTTATGAAGCAATTATTTGGAAAACAAATCATGCACCAGGAAATTCTGGATTTGATATCAATTATTTAAACCCAACAGTTTTTTTACGTCCTATTGAGTATTCAATGAATTCTCCTGATAATGTTTTAGCAGGGTTTCTTGGCAAATATCAATTTACTGTTAACTCTTCTTTTTATGCTCAACTTATATTGGACGAGTTTAGCTTGAATGAGATAAGGAAAAATGAGAACTGGTGGGGCAATAAATATGGTTATCAGTTAGGATTCAAGTCAAATAATATATTTAAGATTCAAGGTTTAAGCTTATGTTTAGAACATAATTTGGTACGACCGTACACTTATGCCCATAGTAATCCACTACAAAATTATGCTCATTATAACCAGCCTCTAGCTCACCCATTAGGGGCAAATTTTAGCGAAAATCTTGCAATACTTAATTATCAGCAAAATCGTTTGTTTTTAAGATTTCAGACAACAACTGCAAAATTTGGAGGGAAAATCGTATCTGACCCTACATCATATGGAAATGACCTTTACATGTCAACTAATGACAGGCCAGGAGATTTTGATATAAGCATGTATCAAGGTGAAGAAAATAATTTAGAATACATGCAGTTTAACGTAGGGTACATTATTAACCTAAAAACTAATCTGAAGTTTGAATTGGGAGTTGTAAATAGGCAGAATAATTCAAACACAGAATCTATAAATACTAAATATTATTTTTTCGGATTAGTTACAGACTTGTACAATCGTTATTATGATTTTTAACTCTCTATCATTAATTTTTGATTTATTTTTGCAATAAAAAGTTTTCATAATATGGATTTTAAGAAAAAGAGCAAGGTTAACAAACAATTACTTTGGGTAGGATTAGGAAGTGTCATTATGTTTTTTGGAGGACTTACTTCTGCTTATATTGTTAGAAAAGCAGAGGGAAACTGGGAAGAGTTTAGTGTTCCATATTGGTTTGAATATAGTACCGGAATCATTATCCTAAGCAGCTTGTTATTATTTGTTGTTCGTCACAAAATAAAGAAAGATCAAAACATCAGCTATCTACTTTTTTCAACATTATTTCTTGGGATATTATTTACGTTTTGCCAATTTAAGGGATGGGAAAAAATAATTAACAATCCAGAAAACGGAACTGCACGTTTAGTTATAGATGGAGGTATAGGAGAAACAAAAGTAAACTGGTATGGAGCGAACCCTAATTTACTTGATACAGGAATCTATCCTTATTCAATTACAGATACCAAGGGAGCTATATATACTGATAGTGTTATAATTACAAATCCTCCATCACTTCTTGTAAACACATATGCAACTCGAATAATTGACTCTATACAAAATAAGAGACATGTTTATGCGTCAACAACATTAACAAAAGAAGGAGGATCAGGATCATTCATTGTAAATTGGTTTGGTGCTAATCCAGATTCTTTGCCAGTTGGAATCCATCCCTATTCAGTTATCGATGTAAATGATAGTAGTTTTAGCGTTAATGGGCATGTAAGAGTTACAGACTATCCAGAGATTATGGTTAATGAACTAACTACACAAACAAAAAGCATTCATTTTACAGGACCTGGATCAAATCCATCTGGTTCGTTTTTTTATACCCTTACAGTCACCCATCTTGCTCATCTCATCGGAGGTCTTATAGCACTTCTTGTTACATTGATAAATTCAATCAGAAATAAGTACAGTTCTAATAATTTTCTAGGGATAGAACTATCTTCAATATATTGGCATTTTTTAGGTATTCTGTGGGTATATTTGTTTCTTTTCATTAAGTTTGATATTCAGGTTGCCTCTTTAGTTACACTGGCAATTATAGTGGGTATGATTTTTTTATCAAATTTATTTAAAAAGAAGCCTTAATTTATTTGATAAAATAAATGAACAAAAAGGTATTTTAAATTATGTCAGAAACAAGAAAAAAATTATTTTTGCACTATCAGTTAAAAAAAGCTTAATCAATATGGCTCAAGCAGTAAATTTTGGAACAGCATGGAAAGGAGGAGATAAGCCTTTTGCAGCAAGCTATGGAAAGTTAATGATGTGGTTTTTTTTAATAACTGACGCACTTACTTTTTCAGCTTTTCTAGCAGCTTACGGTTTTAGTAGGTTTAAATATGCGGAAATATGGCCAACTCCTGAAGGAGTATTTACTCATTTCCCATTTTTACATGGAGAACACCCCTTACTTTTTGTTGCTTTAATGACATTTATTCTTATTATGAGTTCAGTCACTATGGTTTTGGCAGTTAATTATGGACATCAGAAGAAAAAAAAGAAAGTAGTTATTTGGATGATTTGGACAATAATAGGAGGAATAACGTTCCTTGGCTCTCAAGCTTGGGAGTGGGGACATTTTATACATGGAGACAAAGGAGCGATTGAGTTAAATAATCTTGAAATAGTTCATGTAACAAAGAATGAGAAAATACATTCAGTATATGACGTTATGGGAGTTGATGGGCATGATGGGAATTCTTATGAGTTTACTCTTAATGAATTTACTAATAATTTTATAAAGGATTCTGATTTGGAAATAAGATTGGCAAACAAAACAATTATTTCGCACACAGAATCTATTGAGTATTTAAATAGCAATGCAAAGGCAGTTGTTTTAGGAGCTAATCTAAAAAATAACGAGTACGGACATCCCTTGTTTGCTGATTATTTCTTCTTTATTACGGGATTTCATGGGTTCCATGTTTTTAGTGGTGTTGTGATTCTTATTATAATTTTAATTAATGTTTTAAAAAATACGTATGAGAAAAGAGGTCATTATGAGATGATAGAAAAAGTTGGTTTGTATTGGCATTTTGTCGATCTCGTATGGGTTTTTGTATTTACCTTCTTTTATCTTGTTTAAAATAAATTATTATGTCAGCAAATTCAGATAGCACATGGTGGATATGGAAAGTTTTTTGGATACTTTTATTTGTAACCGCAGTTGAGGTAGGATTAGGTCTTATCAAACCTCCGTTTCTTGTTGAAAATAAATTTCTTGGAACCATCTTGCTTAATCATGTTTTTATTATACTTACGATAATTAAGGCTGCTTATATTGTGATGATATTTATGCATTTAGGATTTGAAAGAAAATCTTTAAAACTCACAATATTGCTTCCAGCACTAATATTAATTCCATATTTATTATTTATCGTTCTTGTTGAGGGAGGTTGGGCTGAATTAATGAAGGTTTAATAATATATATGAAAAAGTACACTTATCTTTTTCTTTTACTTGTCCTGCCTGCAATATTTTACATGTATTTAACAAGAGGAGAAAATAATTTTATGACACTCGAATTTATAGGTCCTGAAAATCATAAAATACCAGAATTTAGTTTTATTAATCAGAACAACGACATAATTACTAAATCTGATTATGAAGGCCATATATATGTTGCGAATTTCTTTTTTACATCTTGTCCAAGCATTTGCCCTATTATGATTAATAATATGCGGTATGTTCAAAACGAACTAAAGGTCTATCCAAATATAAAATTTTTATCACATACTGTTGACCCAGCTAATGATAGTCCAGAAAAATTGTTAGAATATTCGATAAAAATGCGTGCAGATTTATCTAATTGGAATTTTGTTACCGGAGAACGAGATGATATTTATAATGTAGCTAAAGAGTATTTTGTAAGCGCAAGTGAAGACGCAAGTGCAGAAGGAGGATTTTTACATTCAGAATCTTTTATTCTGATTGATAAAGAAGGAAGAATTAGATCAGGAACAGACCCATTTGCAGTTTATGATGGAACCAAGGACTTAGATATTAAACATTTAATCGAAGATATAAAGGTTTTGATGGCTGAATATAAAAAACCTAAAAAACATAAAGATGAAAATCAATAAGAGTCTTATTTTAGTTACATTTATTATGTTCTTGTGCAGCCTAGAATCATATTCTCAATGTGCTATGTGTAAGGCAGTTGTTGAGTCTAATATGGAATCTGGAAGCGATATAGGAAAGGGATTAAATAAAGGAATCCTATACTTAATGAGCATTCCATATCTTGCTATGTTTATTTTTGGCGCACTTTGGTTTTATCAGAGAAGATCATCATGATATACTCAAAAAACACTCAATATGAGAAAGGCTATCTTTTTACTTTTTTTTCTTTCCGGTTTTTATAATGCAAAATCACAGAAATTATGGAATTTGCAGGAGTGTATAGAGAGAGCAAGTATTTCTAATTTGTCTGTAATTGATCAAAGGCTTAATGGTAAACTTTCTGATTATGCAAAGATACAATCCCAATTAGCGCTTATACCAAGTCTTAATCTATATAGCTCTCAAGTGCATAATTTTGGAAGAGCCATAGATCCTTTGACAAATGATTTTACAATAGAAAATGTACGATCAAATAATTTTTCTTTAGTTAGTTCAGTAACTTTGTTTTCTGGATTCCAAAAATTAAATTTAATCAAAAAGAAAAAGATTGATTCACAAGAAGGTTTGGTCAACATAGAAAGAACAATTAACGATATATCTATCAGCGTTGCAAATTCATTTTTACAAGTTTTATTTGCAAAAGAACTATTACAGATTTCTAAGGAGCAGTTGCAAGTATCAGTTTTACAGGTTAGCAGAATCAAAAAAATGGTAGAATATGGAGCTTTGGCTGTTGGGAATTTACTTGAAGTCGAGTCTCAAATGTATGCCGAAGAGCTTCAGCTTATAAATTCCCAGAATGAGCTGGAAGCGGCCTACCTAAACATAAAGCAGCTATTAGAAATCAACGACAATATTGATTTTGAAATTAAGGTACCTCAAATACTTATACCAGATAGTATAAATCTACCATCTACGGATCATATATACTCATTTGCTTTGACTTTTTTCCCACAAATTAAAAGCGCTTCATTAAAATTATCTAGTAGTAAGAAAGATTTATTAATTGCAAAAGGAGCAAGATCCCCTTCAATTCTACTTAACAGTTCAATAGGTACTGGATTTTCAGATGCAAGATTTGATATTTTGACTGGATTAAAGACCCCTTTTAATATTCAAATTGAAGATAATTTTAGCCAATCTATCACCCTTTCTTTAAACATTCCAATTTACAACGAATGGCAGGTAAATAATTCTGTACAACAAGCCAAGATTGGAGTGATGAAATATGAGAATTTATTAGCTCAAGAAAAAAATCAATTACGTAAAGAAATTGAGCAGGCTAGAGCTAATGTTCTTGCTGCTGAAAAACAATTTTCTTTTGCAAAGAAATCCGCAGAATCTTTCCGAGAATCTTTTCGTTATTTTGAACAAAAATATAATTTAGGAATTATTGATACATACGAGTATAATGATGCCAAGATAAAATTAAACAAGGCCGAATCAGAATTGGTAAGAGCAAAATATGATTTTGTTTTTAAGTTAAAAATTATTGATTTTTATATGGGTAAAAAATTAACTTTGTAATCATGAAAAGAAAGGTAAAAATAATACTCTCCATTATTGTTGCTGTGATTCTTATTCTAATTTTCTCAAAAGATGACCAGAAGCTTTTTGTTGAATCGTCTCTAGTTGAAAGAACAGATATTAGAGAAATTGTTTCAGCAAGTGGTAAAATTCAGCCAGAAATAGAAATTAAAATATCTCCAGATGTTTCTGGTGAGATTGTTGCTTTACCTGTTTTAGAAGGAGATAAGGTGAGTCAGGGAGATTTACTTGTAAAGATCAAACCTGATATTTATAAGTCAATTTTACAACGTTCACAAGCAACCTTAAATACTGCAAAAGCTGATTTGTTAAGAACAAAAGCACAATTGGTTGAGCATGAATCTAATTATTATAGAAATACAAAACTTTATGATATTGGAGCAATATCCCTTGCAGAGTTTGAGCGTATAGAATCTTTGTATAAAGTTGCAAAAATTAACGTTGAAAGCTCTCAATATGCTGTTATAAGCGCTGAAGCTTCTTTGCAAGAGGCAGAAGAAAATCTTCAAAAAACAGCCATTTATGCACCAGTGAATGGCACTATATCTAAACTTAATGTTGAGCTTGGAGAAAGAGTTGTTGGTACTGGTCAGATGACAGGTACTGAAATTTTAAGATTAGCTAATTTAGAAGATATGGAGGTAGTAGTTGAGGTTAATGAAAATGATATTGCAAGAGTTAATATTAATGATACTGTAGAAATAGAAATAGATGCATTTTTAGGAAAATCATTTCAAGGAACTGTTTCTGAGATCGCGAATTCTGCAAATATAAGCGGAGTTACAGCGGACCAGGTAACCAACTTTCAAGTAAAAATTCGCGTACTGAATCAAGAAAATCTTCGACCAGGAATGACAGCTACAGTTGATATTGAAACAAAAAGAGCTAATAATATTATTGCTATTCCAATCCAAGCCGTTACAATAAGAGCAGATACCGAAAACCTATCAAGCCAAATAGAGTGTGTTTTTCTTTATAAAGAAGGAGAGGCAGTTTTATCTAAAGTTGAGACAGGCATTCAAGACGTAAATAATATTGAGATAATTTCAGGAATTAAAGAAGGGGATGAGGTTATTTTAGGACCGTATAATTTGGTTTCAAAAGTTTTAGAGAATAAAACGAAAGTTAGTCGCAAATAAAGAGATCTTTTTTACAATGTCATATTTGCTTGCCATAGAAACATCTACAAAGAATTGCTCGGTTGCAGTCTTTCAGAATCAAAACATACTTTCTTATAAAGAGGAGTGTGAAGAAAAATTTTCTCACTCTGAGAAGTTAACTTCGTTTATTGAAGCAGCAATATATGATTCGAATATAGAATTTAATCAGTTAAATGCAATTGCTGTGGGATCCGGGCCAGGATCTTACACTGGACTGAGAATAGGAACATCAATTGCTAAGGGATTATGTTACTCACTTGACATACCTTTAATATCTATTTGCAGTTTAGATGTTATGGCGTATTCTGTAATGGGAAAATATAAATATGATTTATACTGTCCAATGATTGATGCTAAGCGAATGGAAGTTTATTCCGCTCTTTATACTAATCAAAAAAAAATTCGAAAAGTAAAAGCTGAGATTATTACCAAGGATTCATTTAGAAGAGAATTAGAAGGTTCAATTTTATTCTTTGGAGATGGTTCAATAAAGTGTAAAGAAATTATCTCTCATGAAAATGCGAATTTTATGAACAGCATAAATCCATCTGCTAGAGATATGATTTTTTTATGTCAACAAAAATTCAAAAAGCGTGATTTTGAAGATTTAGCTTACTATGAACCTAAATATTTAAAAGACTTTTTAGTTAATAAGTAATAAATTATTTGTTTATCATTTATTAAAAAATACTTGTTTTTTTTATTTCATTGTTTTTAACTTTACCCTTTAATTTTTTGATAAAAAAATGGGTAAATATAATTTCGAGAACAGACATATTGGATTAAATGAAGTAGACAGTAATTTAATGCTTAATAATATTGAAGTAGAATCTATTGATGAACTTATAAATCAAACGATTCCTAAAAATATTAGATTAGCTGGTGATTTAAATTTACCAGATTCTCTTACAGAGACACGTTTTATTGAACACATACAAGCGATTGCAAGAAAAAATAAAAATTATCGCTCTTATATTGGAATGGGGTATTTTAATACAATTTTACCTGGAGTTATACAAAGAAATGTTTTAGAAAATCCCGGATGGTACACGGCTTATACGCCATACCAGGCAGAAATCTCGCAAGGTAGACTCGAAGCTTTGTTAAATTATCAGACAATGATTAGTGAATTAACTAATATGGATTTTGCCAACGCATCATTGCTTGATGAAGGAACTGCAGCAGCTGAAGCAATGATTATGCTGTTTAAATCTCGATCAAGAGAACAAAAGAAAAATGATATCAATAAATTTTTTGTTTCTGAATTATGTTTTCCTCAGACCATATCTGTTGTTACAGCAAGAGCTAAAAATATTGGTATTGATTTAGTTATTGGAAATCATGAAAATTTTAGTTTTGATGATAATTTTTTCGGAACATTATTGCAATACCCTGCTAAATACGGAGAAGTTTATAATTATGAAAGTTTTACATTAAATTGTAAAGAGAAAAATATCAAGATAGCAGTAGCTGCTGATCTACTAAGCTTAACAATGCTTGTTCCACCTGGATCCTGGGGAGCGGATGTTGTTGTCGGAACTTCACAGAGGTTTGGTGTTCCAATGGGATATGGAGGACCTCATGCAGCTTATTTTGCAACACTTGATCAATATAAAAGAGATATACCAGGAAGAATCATTGGAGTTACAAAAGATACTAGCGGAAATAGGTCATTAAGAATGGCTATACAAACAAGAGAACAGCACATTAAAAGAGAGAGAGCTACTTCTAATATTTGTACTGCTCAAGTTTTACTTGCAGTTATGTCTTCTATGTACGCTGTATATCATGGACCTAAAGGACTGAAGAGTATTAGTAAAAAAATTCATTCTCTTACAGAGGTTTTATGTGAAGGTTTAACCCAATTAGGCTATCATCAATTAAATAGTAGTTATTTTGACACTATTCAAATCTCTATTGGAAATGTTTCCATGGAGAATATTAGAACTTATTCGGAAGATGCTAAGATGAATTTTAATTATATAGATGACAAAACGCTATCTATCAGCATTGATGAGAAGGATGATTTAAATAATATTAATGATATTTTAGAGGTTTTTGCCAAAAGCTGTAATCATTCAGATTCTGAGAATTTGATAAAGGAAGTTTTACAAAGCGATTATTTAAAAGCAAAATCTCCTATCCCTGAAAATTTATATAGAAAATCTTTATTTCTTCAAGATAAAGTATTCAATTCGTATCATTCTGAAACCGAAATGATGAGATATATAAAGAGGCTTGAAAAGAAAGATTTAACGTTAACTCATTCGATGATTCCCCTTGGGTCATGCACTATGAAGTTGAATGCTGCTTCAGAATTATTCCCGTTAAGTTGGTCCGAATTTAATAATTTACATCCTTTTGCACCTTCCAACCAAGCAAGAGGATATCATATTATGTTTCATGAATTAGAGGAAATGTTGTGCGAGATAACAGGATACGATGCTATAAGCTTACAACCAAATTCTGGAGCTCAGGGAGAATATGCTGGCCTTATGGTTATTCGTGCTTATCATGAATATAATAATGAATCTTTTAGAGATATATGTTTAATACCCTCTTCAGCTCATGGTACAAATCCTGCTTCGGCTGTTATGGCAGGAATGAAAGTAAAGGTAGTACCATGTGATAAAGATGGAAATATTGATATTGTTGAGTTGGAAAAAAAATCGCAGGAGTATAAGGATAATTTAGGAGCTCTAATGATAACCTATCCATCCACTCATGGAGTGTTTGAAGAAGAAATTACTAAAGTTACTGAAATTATTCATAATTATGGCGGGCAAGTCTATATGGATGGAGCTAATATGAATGCACAGGTTGGCTTAACAAGCCCTGCAATTATTGGAGCTGATGTTTGTCATCTAAATTTACATAAAACTTTTGCGATACCGCACGGGGGTGGTGGTCCTGGAATGGGTCCCATTGGAGTTTGCAGTCATTTAAAAAAGTTTCTTCCTGGAAACCCAATAGTAAAAATGGGTGGAGAAAATGCGATAGATTCAATTTCCTCAGCCCCTTGGGGAAGCGCATTAGTTCTAACCATATCTTACGCTTACATTAGAATGCTAGGTGCAAAAGGATTAACTAACTCTACAAAATCCGCAATATTGAACGCTAATTATATAAAATACAGACTTGAAAAGAGTTATGATATTTTGTATGTTGGAAAAAATAATAGAGTTGCTCATGAAATGATTTTAGATTGTCGAGACTTTAAGAAGTTCGGTATTGAAGTTTCAGATATTGCCAAAAGATTGATGGATTACGGTTTTCACGCCCCTACTGTTTCGTTTCCAGTTGCCGGCACCCTTATGATTGAGCCAACTGAAAGTGAAAGTAAAGATGAAATTGATAGATTTTGCGATGCCATGCTTAGTATAAAAAATGAAATTAACGAAATTTCTGAAGAAAAATATGATCAAAAAAACAATGTTCTTAAAAATGCACCGCATACTTTAGCAAGTATTGTTGATGATAATTGGGATTATCCATATTCTAGAGAAAAAGCTGCTTTCCCATTAAAATGGATAAAAGATAACAAGTTTTGGCCAAGTGTAAGAAGAGTTGATGACGCATATGGTGATCGTAATCTGATTTGTTCATGCTCTCCTATTGAATCTTTTGAATAAGTGACATTTAAACAGTATATTTGTAGCTTATATTATTAACAATTAAATTTTTTTTTATGAGAAAAGCTTACTTATTTATTTGCGCATTATCGTTTACATTTTTTTCTTTTGCGCAGATTAAAACATTTGAAACACCTATTCATATTATAGATGATAAAGATATTTTTGATGTTACTCCTTCTGTCAATCCAAATACAGCAGCAGTAGCTCCATTCTGGAGTAATGATTTTTCTAATCCCAACGATTGGACAATGGTAGATCTAATTTATGGAGGTTTACAGAATTGGGTAATAACATCGCAAGGACCACAAGGTGCTTATTCAAATGCTATGGGTCCTATTGCATCTACTTCAGGAGGAAATTTTGCCCTATTTGATTCAGATTATTTAAATAATGCGTACAACCCACAGGAAGCAACTTTAACATATAATGGTTCTGTGGATTGTTCTAATTATCAATATGTTAATATAAATTTCGAATCGTATCATAGGAAATTCCACGATTCTGTGTTTGTTGAAGTCAGTACAGATCCAAATTTTGGAACTTATGATAGATTTGAAGTGCATGCAGGACAAGCTGTGAATGTAACTTCTGACAATCCTGAATATGTTTCAATAAATATTTCTTCTGTCGCTTCATATCAAGCAGCGGTTTACTTTAGATTCCATTATGAAGGAGAATGGGATTATGCTTGGATGGTTGACGATGTTTCGTTTTCTGAGACACCTGAAAACGCACTTGCATTTAGCGATGAAACCTATGGAGGCTGGTGGATTGGATATCAAGCAACTAATGATTTAGGTTCAGATTTTACTTTTTATCCTATGACTCAAGTCGCTGCACAACCATATAGGTTAGAAGGAGTAATTACAAATATTGGTATACAAAATCAGAATAACACTATGTTAAATGTAGAGGTAGAAGATCCGATTGGAACTACTACTTTATTGACTTCTAATTCATTTGTGTCAGCATCAGGTCAAAAAGATACGGTTACTACATCTTCAAATTTTACCCCTACAAACATGGGTATTCATAATTTTAGTTTCTGGGCGTCTTCTAATGACACTGTAACAGATACAATTGTTAGATCTACAATAGTTACTGATACTATTTATGGTTTAGATTTTGACTGGGAATCAGATGGAGGGAATTATGCTGGATATGACCTTGGAGTTGATTGTGGTGGTCAGGTTTTAGGAAATGCTTTTGATATTTATGCAAGTGATGATGTAACTTCAATTTCTTTTCATATAAATGAAGATTCTAGACCAGGAGCTACATTAAAAGTTGAGCTTTATGAGATGGATGGAACTAATGACCCAATTTTACTCAGTGAATCTGATGACTACACTCTAACTAATGCAGATATCGATTCATGGAAAACACTTTCGTTTAATGATCCTGTGCCAGTTTATGCAGGTTTCCGTTATTTGGCTGCTGTTCATGGAGAGGCTCATCCTACTGACACTTCTTTTGTTAGTTATACTTTAAATAATAATTCATCAACCTGGGGTCAGGATAATGGATGTGACTGGAATTCTGCTAATCCAATCGGTTCTTGGTATACTCTTTCAAGAACTATGTTAATTCGAATGAATTTTGGAGAAATGAGCTCGACGGATATATCAGATAAATCACAAGATAACTTAGCAATATATCCAAATCCAAGTAATGGATTTTTTACTGTGGAGTTAGGAGAGTATACACAAACAACTATTACTGTAACTGATGTATTAGGAAGTGTTGTTTATGCTGATGATATGCTTTTATCGTCTAAGCATATACTTGATTTATCTCAAATTAAAAAAGGAATTTATTTTATTAATATTAATAAAAACGGCAATGTGGTTACTGAAAAAATAACTATTCAGTAATTCTTATCTACATAGTTGCACTAAAAAAAACGCTGAGAGGCGTTTTTTTTAGTTTATGTCCTTTTAAATAAGTTTATAATAGATTCGTATATTTGCTATTAAAATTAAAACAAAGAACAATAATGAAAAAGATATACATTTTACTATCGGCTATTTTTATTTCATCCATTTCCTTTTCTCAAATTTCAAATCTGAATCACTCTATGGCTAAAGGAAAAAAGTCAAATAAAACTACTTTTTTATCTAATGAGAAGGCTGCTCCATTTTGGAGCGAAGATTTTGCTAATGGCATACCATCAAGCTGGACAAACTCTTTTGCACCATGGGTATATAGAGGGCCAGCAACAAATCCAAATTCAAGCACCGGAAGCCAAGGAGCTTATGCTAGTAATGGAACTCCAATTGCTTCTACAACACAGACAAATGGATTTATAATTTTCGATTCTGATTATTATGATAATGGAGGAAATGCTGGAGCTTTTGGAACAGGAATGTATCCCTGTCCGCATAATGGAGATTTAAAAACAGAGTACATTGATCTTTCTGCTTACTCTGATGTTACTTTAAGATTCCATTCATATTATAGAACCTTTGCAGGGCAAGCTTATGTTGATTTTTATGTTAATGGAGCGTTAAGCTCTAGAGTGCAGGTACATTCAAATATTGATGTTAATGATGCAACATTTACAGATGAAGTTGCTTTGGTAAGAGTTCCATTTTCTGTAGCTGGAAATGATTCAGTACAAATGAGTTTTGTATTTGAAGGAACTACAAATGTAATAAACAACTTTACTGGATATTATTTCTGGATGATTGATGATGTGGAGCTTATGGAGACCCCTGCTTTTTTAATGGATGTTGTTGATGTTAATCACGGAGGTTGGGAGATTGGATATGCTAACACTTCTGGTTTTGGAATCGATTATACGTTTAAACCAATGATTCAATCAAATAGTAATCCATATCTTTTTGAGCTTAAAGTTGCTAATGCTGGAGCAAATCCATTGCATGGAATTAAGATGAATATTGAAGTGACTGACGTGGTTGGTACACAGGTTTTTTATTCTTCAAGTGACACCACAACTTTAAACATCTTAGATACAGCTATGTATTTAGCAAATCAAAGCTTTGCTCCTTTAAACATGGGTGTTTATGATATGTCATTTTGGGCAAGCTCTGATAGTATATCTGCAAGCGATACCAGTTACATGCAAGGTATAATCACTGATTCAGTGTACGGAAGAGATTATAATAATCCATCTGGAGATTGGAGAGTTGCCAGGGACTGCGGAGGCTTGCAATTATTGAATATATTTGATGTTTATGCGGCAGATGAATTAACATCTCTTTCTGCTCATGTTGCAGATTATTCTGTTGCCGGAACTTCTATGTTTGGCGTCATTTATGAGGTTGATACAACTACAAGCCCATGGAGCTTCATTATGTTAGATCAGACTGATGATTATGTTATTCAACAACAAGATATCGACAATTGGACAACTATCATGTTTGACCAACCCATTAATTTACCTCCAGGACCACACGCTATCGCTATAGGAGGATACGCACATCCATTAGATACTTTTGGAATATCTGTTTCTGGAGATGCTGAAGTTTTAATGTCAAGAATACAGGACAATGGTTGTAATTTAGGTTCTCAAACTTTTGGGTATTGGTATTGGATAAGAGAAACACCAATGATTAGAATGAATTTTGGAGTTCCAGCTCCTCCACCTGCAAGTATAAACGAATCTAATTCTAGTAAAATTCAAGTATACCCTAATCCAAATAATGGTAAATTTGCAATAGAATTTAATGGTTTTGAAAATGAAACCATAACTTATAAAATCACAAATCCATTAGGACAGATTATATATACAGAATCCGAGAAATTAAATAACAACTTAATAAAAGATTTTGATTTTTCAGATTTAAGAAAAGGAGTTTATATTATTAGTATAGATAATTCAGTTAATACAATTATTCGTCAGATTAATATTTATTAACAGTTCATTTAATTATAGTTTATAAAAAAGCCTCGTTCTTAACGAGGCTTTTTGATATATTTTTTATGTTTGCTTACAACAATAAATTATTATAACATGAGATATTTTTTATCATTCTTCCTTTCCTTATTAACTACAAGCTTAATTTTTTCTCAAGAAGAATATATAGACCAAATTAGTACAAATAAAGTTATTAAAAAAGATATAAATTTAAACAAATCCGCAACAGTTATTTGGTCAGAGGATTTTTCAAATGGGTTCCCATCTGACTGGTCAAGAACTACAAACAATACAACGGGTGGATTTGCTACTTGTAATTGGCAATGGAGTTTAGATGGATCATGGGGATATTGGAATGGCAATCAAGGATCTTCTGCAAATGCAGCAATCAATTCTACAACTGGGTCCAATGGTTTTTTAATATCAGATATTGATTCTGCGAATCATTATAGTTATGGGCAACCATCAGGCTCTACTTATGAGTATATAGATTCTTATTTTACCACATCTGCTATTAATACAGTAGGATATCCTAATGTTAGCTTAGAGTTTGAGCATAGTTTTAGATTTAATAATAGTGTTAATTTAGAAGTTTTAGTAAGCAACGATAGCATCTCTTGGACTCCATTTTTTGTACAAGGATCTGCAACGAATAATCAAGCTTCTGCCAATCCTGAATATCTTAGTTTAAATATCTCTAATATAGCTGGAAACCAATCAACTGTTTATATTAAAATCGGATGGTCTGCTAGGGTTTATTTTTGGATGATTGATGATATGAAAATAGTAGAGACACCTAATCATAAATTAGAATTAGTTGAATCTAATTACGGGGGCTGGTTCACTACTCCTGTAGCAGATGGTTTTGGCCTTGACTATACGCTGTATCCAATAGCTCAAGCGGCAGCACAACCTTATACTATTGAAGGTGTTGTCGCAAATTTAGGAGCCCAATCACAGAATACTACATTTGATGTAGTTGTTAACGATGTAATTGGTAGTCCTATTTTTAGTTCTTCTACAGCTCCTACTATAATCAATTCTAATGATACAAATACATTTGTGATTAATCCTGGATTTTCACCAACTGTAGTTGGAATATATGATTTTGCGGTTTCTGCTTCTTCTGACTCTACCAATACAATGATTGACACCTTAAGAAGCATTGTAACAGATACTATTTATGCGAGAGATGATGGTTTTAATTATACTGATTATGGACTAGGAAGATCTTGTGGAGGTATGATTATTGGAACTTACTATGATGTTTTTGCCGCAGATGACGTTTCTTCAATTTCGGTTTTTATTGATGACGAATCAGTTTCTGGTTCAGATATTTTTGTATCTCTATATGAGATCGATGCTAATAATGATAAAATTTTTCTAGAACAATCTGAAGATTATACGCTGCAACAGAGTGATCTAGGAAGTTGGGTTACAGTTAGTTTTGATTCTCCAATCTCAATCATTCCTGGCACGCACATGGCTGCAGTTGGAGGTTATGCCCATCCTTTAGATACAACACTTGTTGGAATGTCTCTTTATGCTAGACCAACAACTTGTTATATCCAAAAAAATGGGTGTTTAAATTCAGGACAAACGTTCGGAAGCTGGTATTGGCTTAGTCGAGTTCCAATGATTAGAATGAATATGGGAGATCAATTGCCTTCTGCTATTTTCGATCAATCGAATCAAGATATAGACATTTATCCTAATCCAACAATTGATAAGATAAGCCTAGATATTAATAATCTTAAACCTGGCATGTATACGATTGAGATTTCTAATATTTTAGGACATAAGATTTATTCTTCAAGTCCTTATGTTGATCATACATTTAGTCAATCATATGACTTTTCTGAATATAGGAAAGGGGTTTATTTTTTAACAATATCAAATTCAGATAGAGTATTTACAAAGAAAATAGTATTGAAATAATATAATATGAAGGTAGGGGTATTGCTTTCTGGTTGTGGTGTTTTTGATGGATCCGAAATACATGAAGCTGTATGTACATTACTATCTATCAGAAAAAAGAACTTAGAGTATATTTGTATTGCTCCAAATATAAAGCAACATCATGTGATAAATCATATGAATGGCGAGCAAATGAATCAGGAAAGAAATGTTCTGATTGAATCAGCTAGAATTGCCAGAGGGGATATCGTTTCGCTTGAAAATCTAGACTATTCACAAATTAATTCTCTTGTTCTTGTTGGAGGCTTTGGAGCTGCAAAAAATTTAAGTGATTGGGCATTTAATGGAGTTGATTCAATTGTTTTAGATGAGGTGCAGCATGTTATTAATCATTGTATTAATAAAGAAAAGCCAATAGTCTCTTTATGTATTTCCCCAACATTAATTGCTAAAACTTTGGAAAAAAGGAAGAATGTTACTCTAACTTTAGGATCGACTAAAGATAAATCTGAATATAATATTCAGGAGATTAACAATGCTGTTTCTTCTTTAGGAATGTCTATTAAAGAATCATCAATAGATGATATTTGTGTTGATGAAAAAAACAAAATCATTACAGCTCCTTGCTATATGATGAATGCTGATATTGCACAGCTATACTCCAATATTGAAAAAGCAATTTCTAAACTTGCCCAAATGCTTTAGATTTACAAAAATTTTTTCAAAACAAATTTTAAGAAGAAACGTATAAAATCATATGAATTTCAGTAAAAAGTATATAAAAACAACGATAATAGTTATTCTTAATCTTATTGTTTCATTTTCTCTATTCTCTCAAAAAAGAAATTGCGGAACAATGGAGTATTTGCAAAAGGAAATAGAGAAAAATCCATTACTTGAACAGAAGATGGTTCAGATGGAACAACAAACAAGAAACTGGATAAAAGAAAACAATACAAACAAATTAAGTAGCGTTATAACAATACCAGTAGTTGTTCATGTTGTTTATTATAACTCTACAGAAAATATTAGCACCGCACAAATTGAATCCCAGATAGATATATTGAATGAAGATTTTCGTAGATTAAATTTAGACGCTGCCAATACTCCTGGCTCTTTTCAATCAGTTGCAGCAGATTGTGAGATAGAATTCTGCTTAGCAACTGAGGATCCAAATGGAAATTCAACTACAGGAATTACAAGAACATCAACTAATCAGAGCTCTTTTAGTACTAACAATGGAGTGAAATATTCTTCTTCTGGAGGTATTGATGCATGGAACACTTCTGAATATCTAAATATTTGGGTTTGTGATCTCTCCGGAGGTTTACTTGGCTATGCACAATTTCCTGGAGGAACTGCATCTTCTGATGGTGTTGTCTGTGATTATGCTTATTTTGGAAATACCGGAACCGCAACATCTCCTTATGACCTAGGGAGAACAACTACTCACGAAGTCGGTCACTGGTTAAACTTAAGGCATATTTGGGGAGATTCTAATTGCGGTAATGATTTTTGTAATGACACTCCCGAACATTCTGGTTCAAATTATGGATGCCCATCTTACCCCTCGTATTCTAATTGCAATGGTAATGGAGCAAATGGTGATATGTTTATGAACTACATGGATTATACTAATGACGCATGTATGAATATGTTTACTTTAGATCAAAAAAGTAGAATGATTGCGGCAATTAATAATTATAGATCCGGTTTACTTACAAGCAATGGTTGTCAGAATGGAGATTATGGATGTACTGATCCATTAGCATATAATTATTCCCCTATAGCAATTATTGACGATGGAAGTTGTTGTTATTTGGCTGGATGTACTGATGTAACTTCTGTAAATTATGATTCAACAGCGTGTTATGATGACGGCTCATGTTTACCAGCTATTTTAGGTTGTACGAATCCAAATG
>MDSZ01164934.1_pt1 | contig 21423 bp, 25 predicted proteins | sample 811201 | NCBI WGS metagenome assembly MDSZ01 (sample SAMN05326647, study PRJNA326480) | marine metagenome | isolation source: seawater | place: Indian Ocean: North | collected 2010 | reverse complement strand
TCTGCAGCCCGACCTGATGACCATCGCCAAGGGGCTGACCAGCGGCTACGTGCCGATGGGTGGCCTGATCGTCAGCGACAAGGTGTTCGAGGTGATCGAAGCGCATGGCGATTTCAACCACGGCTTCACTTATTCCGGGCATCCGGTGGCGGCGGCGGTGGGCCTGGAGAACCTGCGCATCCTCAAGGAAGAGGGCATCGTCGAGCGGGTGAAGGCAGAGACTGCGCCCTATCTGCAGAAGCGTCTGCGCGAGCTGGCGGATCACCCGCTGGTGGGCGAAGTGCGCGGTATCGGCATGCTTGGCGCCATCGAACTGGTGCAGGACAAGGCGACGCGCAAGCGTTTCTCCGCCGATGTGGGGGCGGGCATGGTCTGCCGCGGCCACTGCTTCAGCAACGGCCTGATCATGCGCGCCGTGGGCGACACCATGATCATCGCGCCGCCACTGGTGATCAGCCAGGCGGAAGTGGACGAACTGGTGGAAAAAGCACGCAAGTGCCTGGATCTGACCTGGGAGCAGGTGCGCGATCAGGCGTAAGCCCTGCCGTCCTGGTCACGGCAGTGCAGGCCGTGGCCGCCACCCGCTCGACAAAACAAGACCCCGCGACCGGTGACGGTCGCGGGGTCTTTTTTCATGCGCAGGCCGGGCAGAAGCAGGCGTTGCTTCAGAGGGCGTCCTGCAGGTGCTTGCGCAAGGCCACCAGGTCATCGCGCAGGTCGCCCAGCTGGTCGATGTTGAGCCCGGAGGCCTTGAGGATGCACGCCGGCAAGGCCTTGGCCTGCTCGTGAAGGGCACGGCCCTTGTCGGTCAGGTACAGCTGCACGACACGCTCATCCTGGCTGCTGCGCTGGCGCTGCAGCAGGCCTTCGCTCTCCAGGCGCTTGAGCAGCGGTGTCAGCGAGCCGGGATCGGTCAGCATGCGCGCGCTGATCTCGCTGACGGTAATGCCCTCGTTCTCCCACAGCACCAGCATTGCCAGATACTGCGGGTAGGTAAGACCGAGTGCCTGCAGCAATGGCTTGTAGGTCTTGGTCATCATCAGCGAGGTGGAATAGAGGGCGAAGCACAGCTGGTTGTCCAGCATCAGCTCGGCGCAGGGTTCCACTTGGGAGGTCATGGCGTTGGCCTGTGCAAGGGTGGTGGGCAGTGTCGGCGCAAGCGCTGCGGAGCGATCCGCAGCGCTGCAATCAGCCGCAGGAAACGCGGGTGATCACGCGTTGGTCATCGACGTTGAGGTTGAGACGCTGTCTATTGTATTCCAGGGTCACCACACTGCCCGGTGTCAGTATGCGCGCGGTACTGGCGCCCGCCTGCTGGCGTGCCTGCTCCAGCAGCTCGGGGGTCGCGGTCTCGCCCTTCAGGTGCTCCACTGCCGAGGAGGTGCAGCCCTGGTTGGGGTCGGCAGGGGTGACTGCCGGTTGGGATTTTTCCGCGGTGCTGCTGCAGCCGGCTGCGAGCAGGGCAGTGGCGATGATCAGGCTGAAACGAGTCTTGAGGTTCAACGCGTTGGGCTCCTTTTCCATGGGGGTAGCGGTCATTGCGCGCCTTCTAGGCGCGCCAGACGTTCTTCCAGCGCAGCGATGCGCGCTTCCAGTTCGACCAGGCGATCTTCGTTAGGTGCCGCGGCCTCGTTGCGGCCACTCGGGCGGCTGGCCAGCAGGCTTTCGAGGTCCGCCGGCTCACCCAGCAGATGCATGTAGCGGTCCTCGCGCTGGCCCGTCTGGCGCGGCAGCAGCATGGCCAGGCCGCGACCGATCAGGCGCTCCAGCTGGTGCTGGATTTCGGCCACGTCATCGAAGTCGTACATGCGGTTGCTGCGGGTCAGCAGTTCGTTGAGGGTCTGCGGTCCGCGCAGCATGAGCAGGCCGAGCAGCACCGTCTGCGGTTTGACCAGTTCCAGTTGCTTGTCGCAGCGCTGTTCCCAGCGGTCCGCCCGGCTGCCCATCTGCAGGTGCACCAGTTGCCGACCTTCCAGGCTGCGCAGGTAGCGCCCGACTTCGCCGGATTCGAGGTTCATCAGCGGTTCACGGCTGGTCTTCTGGTTGCAGGCCAGTTGCACGGCATTGAGCGTCAGCGGATAGCTTTCCGGGGTGGTCAGTTGCTTCTCGATCAGGCAACCGAGGATGCGGACCTCGATCGCATGCAGGGGGCTTTCGCCAACCAGCGGGGAAGGGGTGTGGGACATGGTGCGGTCCTGGCAGGGATGTTCCGTCTAGGTTAACGGCATACGTGCTCAGCCGACAGGCTTCAATGTGTGTTCGAGCATGTCCAGGCTGGCATCCAGCACCTGCTGGCGCCTGTCCTGGCTGGCCAGCATGCGTGCCAGCAGCAGGCTGCCCAGGCATTGCGCGAGGATCGTCCAGGCCAGTTGCCGGTCGCCGATGATCTCGGCCCAGGTTTCCTGCAGTTGCAGAATCTGCTGCTCGGTGCGCTGCCGGACGCGCTCGTCGGCACGCGCGATCTCGGCGCCCAGGCTCGGCAACACGCAGCCTTTGTCGGGCTGCTCGACATGCGCCAGGCTGAGGTAGGCCGCCAGGCAGCGCTGCAGCTTGTCACGCCCGGCAGCGCCCGGCTCGCCACCCAGGCGCTGCAGGCTGATACGCAGCTCGCGTTCGATCAGTTCGGCGAACAGGTCGTCCTTGCTCGGGAAGTGGCTGTAGAACGCCGCGCCGGTCAGGCCTATGGTTTTCATCAGCGCATCCACGCCGGTCACGGCAAAGCCCTGCTGCTTGGCGATGGCGCCGCTGCTGGCGAGCAGACGTTCGCGGGTTTCGGCCTTGTGTTCGGCGGAATAACGCATGAGAGGCTCCGTGGATGAGGGTGGCTTGACCTGTCCGGGAGCATAGCATAACGTTCGTTCAGCTAACGATCGTTAGTTAAAAGGAGAAGGCCATGAACGAGAACAAGAAAGTCGCTTTGATCATCGGCGCCGGTGATGCCACTGGCGGCGCCATTGCCCGGCGTTTCGCCCGCGAAGGCTATGTGGCCTGCGTCACCCGGCGTAGCCTGGACAAGTTGCAGCCGTTGCTGGAGCAGATCCGTGACGAGGGCGGCGAAGCCCATGGCTTTGCTTCCGATGCGCGGCGTGAAGAACAGGTGGCCGAACTGGTCGAGCACATCGAGCGGGATATCGGCCCCATCGAGGTGATGGTTTTCAACATCGGCGCCAACGTGCCCTGCAGCATTCTCGATGAAACCGCACGCAAGTATTTCAAGATCTGGGAAATGGCCTGCTTCGCCGGTTTCCTCACCAGCCAGGCGGTGGCCAGGCGCATGGTCGGGCGTGGTCGCGGCACCATCCTCTTCACCGGGGCGACCGCAGGCCTGCGTGGCGCCGCCGGTTTCGCCGCCTTCGCCGGGGCCAAGCACGGCATTCGCGCCCTGGCGCAGAGCATGGCGCGCGAGCTGGGGCCGTTGAATGTCCACGTGGCCCATGTGGTGGTGGACGGGGCGATCGACACGGCCTTCATCCGTGACAGCTTCCCCGAGCTGTATGCCAGGAAGGATCAGGATGGCATCCTCGACCCCGAGCACATCGCCGACAGCTACTGGTTCCTGCACGCCCAGCCTCGCGATGCCTGGACGTTCGAGCTGGACCTGCGGCCGTGGATGGAGCGCTGGTAACCTGTGCAAGCCGATAACCACAACAACGAGCGAGTGAAGCTGATGAGCAAGACGGTGGAGTTCTTCTTCGACCTGGGCAGCCCGGCCTCCTACCTGGCCCATACCCAGCTACCGGCGCTGTGCCGCGACTGTGGCGCTGCGCTGGTCTATCGGCCGATGCTGCTGGGCGGCGTCTTCCAGGCGACCGGCAACGCCTCGCCGGCGATGATTCCGGCCAAGGGGCGTTACATGATTCGCGACCTCGCGCGCTACGCCGAGCGCTACGGCGTGCCGATGCGTTTCAATCCGCATTTCCCGATCAACACTCTGACCCTCATGCGCCTGCTGGTGGCGGTGCAGCTGCACCAGCCCGAGCGCCTCGACGATGCCCTGCAGGCGCTGTTCCAGGCGACCTGGGTGGATGGCGTGAACATGGGCGACCCGGTCAGGGTCGCGGAAGTGCTGGCGGCGGCCGGCCTCGACGCTGCGGCGTTGCAGCAGCAGATCGGCGAGCCCGCAGTGAAGGAAGCGCTGAAGGCGACCACCGAGGAAGCGGTCAGGCGTGGCGTGTTCGGTGCGCCGACCTGCTTCGTCGGAGACGACATGTACTTCGGCCAGGACCGCCTGGAGTTCGTGCGTGAGGCATTGAGTCGCTGATGCCTGGCACAATGGGCGGATTGTTTTTCGACGACCCGAGCGAACGATGAACCCCGAAGCGCTGAAACTCCTGGTGACCCGCCGCATGCCGTACGGCAAGTACAAGGACCGGCTGATCGCCGACCTGCCCGGGCACTACCTCAACTGGTTCGCCCGCGAGGGTTTTCCCAAGGGCGAGCTGGGCCAGCTGCTGGCACTGATGCAGGAGATCGATCACAACGGCCTCAAGCCGTTGCTCGATCCGCTGCGCGACCGCAACTAGTCCAGGCCCGCAGCGGGAGCGCCAGGAGACGCTGCGCGGCTGGCGGGCGACCCGCCCGTGCACGCAGGGCGCGGTCAGTGCCAGTTGCGACCGTGGTCCAGTTTCTGGTCCACCAGCCATCTGCCGTGCGCGATGGAGGCGTGCTGGGCCTTGTCCAGGTCATCCATGAAGGCGTAGTCCACCGGCAGCGTCTGGCGCTTGCTGGTGTGGCCGGCAGGATCGGTGATCTGGCAACCGCCGGCCCAGGGCGTGGGCAGGCCGGGGTGCTCCATGACACTGGCGCGGATGGTGTGGTCGCGGTGGGTGCAGGTGAGTACGCTCATGAGGCCACCTTCTGGATCAAGGTGCCGCCCTCGGTGTCGACGCCGCACCGAGGTTCCAGCCGGGGCCGGTGGCGGCGCCGCGTGGATGAGGGTGCGTCTATTGCCATACCTTAGCGCAGCTGCGAACGCCCCGGGCACTACCCGACAAACGCACAGGGCCGGCAGTGCGCCGGCCCTGTGTTCGCATGCGGCCTGCTATTCGGTCGCTTCGCTGGCTTTGCCGGCATTGCGCGGCCTCGGGGCGAAGCGTGCGGCGAGGCGCATCGACAGGGTGACCAGGCGCTGATACAGCGCCGGCATACTGCGCTGCATCCAGTCCAGCACATGGGCGTCGGCACCGATGAGGATGCGCCGCTTGTTGGCCAGCACGCCGTTGACGATGACCTTCGCCGCCTGCTCCGGCGTGGTGCGCAGCAACTGGTCGTTGAACTGCTGGCGTGCCTGCTCGGCGGCCTGGCCGGTGACCTTGGCCAGGCTGTCGTTCATGCGGGCGGTCTTGGCGATGTTGGTGCGGATGCCGCCGGGGTGGACGCAGCTGGCGGAAACCCCGCAGTTGGCCATGTCCAGCTCCTGGCGCAGCGACTCGGTGAAGCCGCGCACGGCGAACTTGCTGGCGTTGTAGGCGCTCATGCCGGGCTGCGAGAACAGCCCGAAGACGCTGGAAACGTTGATCACATGACCCTGGCCGGCATTCTTGAGATAGGGCAGGAAGGCCTTGGTGCCGTTGACCACGCCCCAGAAGTTGATGTTCATGATCCACTCGTAGTCGGCGTGGTCGTTGCCTTCCACCGTGCCGCCCTGAGCGACGCCGGCATTGTTGAAGATGGCATTGACCCGGCCGAACTCGACGACGATCTGCTCCGCCCAGGCTTCGACGGCGGCGCGGTCGGCAACGTCGACGCGCTGTTCGCTGACGGTGACGCCCAGCTTGCGCGCCTGCTCGGCGGTTTCCCTGAGGCCCTCGACGTTGACGTCGGAGAGCGCCAGGTGGCAGCCCTGGCGAGCCAGGTGCCAGGCGAGGGCGCGGCCGATGCCGGAGCCGGCGCCGGTGATGGCGGCTACCTTGTTTTCGAAGGATTTCATGCGCTGACCTCCTGGGCATCGAGGGTGATGGCGTTGCTTTGCGCCGGGTGGGCGGCCTGCTTGCGGCTGAAGTGGTAGGCATGCGGGTCGAAGTGGCGGGTCAGCATGCGATAGCGCCAGGTGAAACCGGGCCATACCGTGCAGTTGCGTCCGCTGACCGGATGCAGGTACCAGCTCATGCAGCCGCCGGCGTTCCACACGGTGGCGCCGAGGGTGCCCTGGATCTTCCTGTTGAAGGCATCCTGCGCTTCGCGCTTGGGCTCCAGGCTCTGCAGGCGCCCGTCGTCGATCTGGCGCAGCGCACCGAGCACGTAGGTGATCTGCGACTCGATCATGTAGACCATGGAGTTGTGGCCCAGGCCGGTGTTCGGTCCCATCAGGAAGAACAGGTTGGGGAAGCCGGCGGTCATGGTGCCCTTGTAGGCTTCCGGGCCTTCCGGCCAGGTGTCGAGCAGGTCGACGCCGCCACGGCCGAACACCGTGCCGCGTGGCAACGGATCGCTGGGGGTGAAGCCGGTGCCGAAGATGATCGCGTCGACGGCGCGTTCCTGGCCGTCGCTGGTGCGCACGCCATGTGGCAGGATTTCGGCGATGCCATCGGTGATCACGTCGACATTGGCCTGGGTCAGCGCCGGGTAGTAGTCATTGGAGATCAGTACCCGCTTGCAGCCCATGGTGTAGTCCGGGGTGACCTTGGCGCGCAGCACCGGGTCCTTGATCTGCTTCTTGATGTACAGCTTGGCGATTCCCTGGGCCATGCGCAGCAGACGCGGGGCGAAGGCGAAGGCGATCACCCGGCTCTCGAGGATACTGTAGAGGGCGCCGCGCCAGAGTTTCTGCGCCAGCGGGAAGCGCTTGAAGCGGCTGCGCTCGTTGTCGCGGATGGCGCGATCCGGCTTGGGCATGATCCACGGTGCGGTGCGCTGGTAGAGGTCGAGGTGCTCGACCTGCTTCTGGATCTGCGGCACGAACTGGATGGCCGAGGCACCGGTGCCGATCACCGCCACGCGTTTGCCGGAAAGGTCGTAGTCGTGGTTCCACTGCTGCGAGTGGAACACCTCGCCGCCGAAGTTCTCCAGGCCCTTGAGCGCGGGAATCGATGGCGTGGACAAGGCGCCCATCCCCGATACCACGAACTGCGCGCTGTAGCGGTTGCCAGCGCGATCCAGCAGGTGCCACAGCTCGGCCTGCTCGTCCCAGCGGATCTCCACCACCTCGGTGCCGAGTCGGGTCTTGTCCTGCAGGCGATATTTCTCCCAGCAGCCTTCCAGGTAGGCCCTGATTTCCGGCTGTTTGGCGAACATGCGCGTCCAGTTCGGATTCGGTTCGAAGGAGAAGGAGTACAGGTGCGATTGCACGTCGCAGCCGCAGCCTGGGTAATTGTTCACGCGCCAGGTGCCGCCGACGCCGGCCTCCTTTTCGAACAGCAGGAAGTCCTGCTCGCCCTGTTGCCTGAGGCGGATGGCCATGCCGAGGCCGGAAAAGCCGCTGCCGAGGATGGCGATCTTGCAATGGCGGGCAGCGGTAGGGGGTGACACGGGCGCATTCATGGCCGGACTCCTGCTTGTCGTTCTTGTTGGTGTCTACATCTGTATACCAAGGTAGACATGTGTATACTCGGCGGCAAGGCATCGGGCCAGCAAGCCAACTTTAGATAGGGGAAGGGATGCACGACGACGAAGCGCAGGTGCGTGACAAGGCCAGCGAGGCGCCCGGCAAGCGCCTGCTGATGGAGGCGGCGTTACGCCTCACCTCAACCAGCCGCAGCCTCAGCAGCCTGGGGCTGCGCGAACTGGCCCGCGAGGCGGGCCTCAACCCCAATACCTTCTACCGGCACTTTCGCGATGTCGACGATCTCGGCCTGAACGTGATCGGCGAGATCACCCGCTTGCTGCGTCAGCCGTTGCGCGACCTGCGCCGCGAGGCGGCACAGCGCGCGGTCAAGGAGCAGGGGCCGGCGCTGCCCAGGCTGCTGGGGATCGACCTGGGGCGCGGGCGGCGCGTCTGTCACGAGACGGTGCAGCTGTTCTTCGACTTCGTTGCCGCGCACCCGGAGGCCTTCATCATTGGTGTCCGCGAGCTGCATGGCGCCTCACCGGTGCTGCGCGAGGCCCTGCGCCGGGTGATGGATGATTTCGCCGACGACATGGCCGCCGACATCGTCGAGTTCAAGCTGCTGCCGGGGATCGTCAGTGCGGCGGCCGTGCGCCAGGTCTCGGGGCTGATCAGTCGCAGTCTGTTCGAGCAGTCGCTGGACTACATCGGCCAGCCGCATCGGCGCGAGGCGATCTGTGTATTGGCCGAGGAGCAGATCGTCATGCTGTTCACCGGCGCCAGCGTGCTGCAGAGCATGGGGCAGCTGCGGCTGGGCTGAGGGACGCCGGCGGCGGTGAGATATGCAGGGCATGGAGGGCTTTGCAGGAGCGACTTCAGCCGCGATGCCTTTCGCGGTTGACGCCGCTCCTGCAGTTGCACACTTGCATGAAAAAGGGCGGCCTGGGCCGCCCTGCAGGGGTATCAGCTGTTGAAGCCGAGGCGCTCGCGCCAGCGGTTCTCCAGCTTCTCGGTGTCGTGATCCTTCGGATGGAAGCCGGGCCGGTAGTAGTCCAGGTAAGGGCCGATCAGCTTGGTGAAGAAGCCGTTGCGCGGGCCGAACAGCTTCTTCAGGCCGAAGCCCCAGCTGCGCCAGTTGAACAGCTGACCATCCTTGCGCAGCAGGTGGATCTGGAACCAGCCGATCACGCCGAAGAAGATCACGGTGGTCAGCAGCATCACCAGGGTCCGGGTGAAGTAGCCGCCGTAGACCTTCTGGTAGACGTCGTAGCAGACCGCCTTGTGCTCGTTCTCCTCGATCGCGTGCCACATCCACAGCTGATAGAGCTTGGGATCGTTCATCTGCGTGGTGAGGTCTTCGCGCTTGAGCAGCTGTTCGGCCATGGTCGCGGTGAAGTGTTCCAGGGCGCAGGTGGCGGCCAGGCGGTGCTTCTTGGTGCTGAAGCGGGTGACCCATTCCAGCAGCACCTTGATGCGCAGCTCCAGGCGCTCCAGGTCGATGTCGTGGGCATTGGCGTAGTCGTTGTACGCCGCGTGCTCCTTGGAGTGCATGGCCTCCTGGCCGATGAAGGCACTGATGTCCTTCTTCAGCTGCGGCTCGCTGACCTGGTCGCGGACCGCCCGTACGCTGTCGACGAAGAACTTCTCGCCGTAGGGAAACAGCGACGACAGGTTGTTCATGAACTGGCTCATGAAGGGGTCGTCGTAGAACCAGTATTTCGGTGTCTCGCTGAAGCTGAAATCCATGCGGCGAACCGGGAAGCTGGATTTCGTTTGGGGCAGGGTGGCGCTGGCGCTCATCGTTCGTGTCCTCTTAAGGGGAGTTGGCGCTCCCGGTTATCGTGCGGCTCCGGGTGACAGCATTCGGGTCGAGGTGCCGGGACCTCGACAGGCCAACTGTGTCATTGAACGATGTAACTATCGGGTGTGGCGGCGCCTGGCGCCGCCAACTTAAGGCGGGTGTGCTACCAGGCTGCCTGGGGAGGGGCGCGACCCGACGCGAGACGACGGGCGCGCGGTAGCGCGGATCAGGGCGTGTTGCGGCGCAGTTCGGCCACTTCACTGCGCAGGGCGCGCAGTTCGTCGAGAATGGCCTGTTCACGTGCGGCGGCGGCCAGCTCCTCGGCGCTCGGCTCGTGCGTGCTCTGCATGGCGTTGACGATCACCGCGATGAACAGGTTGAGCATCATGAAGGTGGCGACGAGGATGTAGGGCACGAAGAACAGCCAGGCCAGCGGGTGCTGTTCCATGATCGGGCGCACGATGCCCATCGACCAGCTTTCCAGGGTCATCACCTGGAACAGGGTGTACAGGCTGGCGCCGATGTTACCGAACCACTCAGGGAAGCTCGCGCCGAACAGCTGCGTGGCCATCACCGCCGCGACGTAGAACACCAGCCCCATCAGCATGACGATGCTGCCCATGCCGGGCAGCGAGGCGAGCAGGGCCTGCACCACCTTGCGCATGCTCGGGTTGATCGAGACCAGACGCAGCACCCGCAGTACGCGCAGGGCGCGCAATACGGCGAAGGGGCCGCTGGCGGGCACCAGGGCGATGGCCACCACCACGCAGTCGAATACCGCCCAGGGATTGCGCAGCAGGGCGACGCCGTGGGCCGTGAAGCGCAGCGCCAGTTCGATCACGAAGCAGGCGAGGATCAGACTGTCGAGGATCAGCAGCGGCTTGCCCCAGTCCGCCATGAGCGACGGCGAGGTCTGCAGACCGAGAATGACGGCGTTGATGATGATCAGCAGGGTGACCACGCGTTGTGTGGTCAGGCTGTCCATCCGGGCACCCAGGCGCTTGCGCCAGTCGGGTGATTGGTCGAGTTCGAATGCTTGCATGGTCATTTCAGCGAGAAGGGTCGATGGGTACCCGAGCGTGACCCGCCGCGAGAGGGCGGGTCCGGAGGCTCAATGGTCGTCGAGAGCGAAGGCGGTCAGGGTGAAGGTGGCGATGCCGGCATCCTGGAGTTTCTGCGAACCGCCCAGCTCGGGCAGGTCGATGATGGCGGCGGCCTCGAACACATCGGCGCCCATGCGTCGCACCAGGTTGGCGGCGGCGATCAGGGTACCGCCGGTGGCGATCAGGTCATCGAAGACCAGCACCGAGTCGCCCTCGCAGAGGCTGTCGGCATGCACTTCGAGGAAGGCTTCGCCGTACTCGGTCTGGTAGCCCTCGCTGAGGACATCCGCCGGCAGCTTGCCCTGCTTGCGGAACAGCACCAGCGGCTTGTTCAGCTCGTAGGCGATGATCGAGCCGATCAGGAAGCCACGAGCATCCATGGCGCCGATATGGCTGAACTCGGCTTCGACGTAGCGCTGGATGAAGCTGTCGGCCACCAGGCGCAGCGCGCGTGGCGACTGGAACAGCGGAGTGATGTCGCGGAAGATCACGCCCGGCTTGGGAAAGTCCGGTACCGGGCGGATCAGGGTCTTGATGCTGAATTCGTCGAAAATCATCGTGGGGTCCTGAATGCGTTGAGCCCGCGAGAATCGTGCGAACTCAAACGTCTAGATTGCCGCCAGCCAGGGCGCACAGCTCGATCGGATCGAGAATGTGCACTTCCTTGCCCTCGGCTTCGAGCAGCTTGTTCTGCTGAAAGCGGGTAAATACGCGAGACACCGTCTCGACCGCAAGGCCCAAATAGTTACCAATTTCGTTGCGCGACATGGCCAGGCGGAACTGGTTGGCCGAGAAACCGCGTGCGCGGAAACGGGCCGAGAGGTTGACCAGGAACGTCGCGATGCGTTCGTCGGCGGTCTTCTTCGAGAGCAGCAGCATCATCTGCTGATCGTCACGAATCTCGCGGCTCATGATGCGCATCAGCTGGCGACGCAGTTGCGGCAGTTGCAGGGCCAGGTCGTCCAGGCGCTCGAAGGGAATCTCGCACACGGAGGTGGTTTCCAGGGCCTGGGCGGAGACCGGGTAGCGCTCGCCATCGACGCCGGACAGGCCGACCAGTTCACTGGGCAGGTGGAAGCCGGTGATCTGCTCCTCGCCGCCATCGCTCAGGCCGAAGGTCTTCAGGGCGCCGGAACGCACCGCGAAAACGGAGCCGAAGGCATCGCCCTGGCGGAACAGGAACTCGCCTTTCTTCAGCGGACGGCCACGCTTGACGATGTCGTCCAGCGCGTCCATGTCCTCCATGTTCAGCGAAATGGGCAGGCACAGGGCAGCCAGGCTGCAATCCTTGCAATGGGCTTGATGTTGCGTACGCAACTTGATGCTCTCGGACATCGTTGGGCTTCCCGATATACACGCAATGCTCGTAAGGGTACCGCAGCGGGGCAGGCAGGGGCTAGCCATCTGAGGCCTGACCGGATGCTCAAGTTTGCCCTGCGGCGGCCGATGCAGACTGTAGCACTATCGTCCAAGGCAGGGAGCAGCGTGATGCGTATCGATATCGGCGGCCCGCTGGGCAATCTCGTCCAGGGTGTTCAGCGACAAAATACCGCAGTGGAACGGAGCCCGGAGGAGGTGCGCGAAGGGCTTCGCGTGAGCCTTTCCAACCTGGGCAAGAGCATGTCGGCGAGCGCCGAGAAGAACAAGGACATCGATGACAGCGACCTGCCCAGGGCGATCAAGGACCTGCTGAAGATGATCCGTGAGCTGCGCGCGCAGATCGCCGAGAAACAGGCGCAGATCGAGGCGCTGATGAGCGATCAGAGCCTCGATCCAGAGGCGAAGCGCCAGCAACTGGAAGGGTTGCAGAGTGAGCTGGCGTCACTCAACGGCGCCCTGACCTCGGCCAATGCCAATCTGATCAAGCTGATCCGTGAGAGCAACCTCACCGAGCAGCAGATGCAGACGGTGGCGAGCCTGTCCGTGGCCTGACTCGCCTGCCAGCGCTCAGGCAGCGCTGGCGCTCGGCGCTTCAGATCACCCGTGAGAAGCGTTGGCGCACCTGGTCGTTCAGGTAGCGGTCGAACAGCATGCACAGCGAGCGCACCAGCAGGCGTCCGGCAGGGCGCACGCGGATGCCGTGTTCGCCCAGTTCGATCAGGCCGTCGTCATGCAGGCGCTGCAGGTCTGGCCAGAGGGCCGCGAAATAGTCGCGGAAGTCGATGGCGTAGGCGTGCTCGATACCGCGGAAATCCAGTTCGAAATGACAGATCAGCTGCTGGATCACCGCGCGGCGCAGGCGGTCGTCTGCGTTGCAATGCAGGCCGCGACGGGTGGCCAGCTGGCCGTTGCCGAGGCTTTGCTGGTAGCTGGCGATGTCGCTGTCGTTCTGACTGTAGAGGTCGCCGACCTGGCTGATGGCCGACACGCCCAGGCCGATCAGGTCGCAATGGCCGTGGGTGGTGTAGCCCTGGAAGTTGCGCTGCAGGGTGCCTTCTTCCTGGGCAATCGCCAGTTCGTCATCCGGCAGGGCGAAGTGGTCCATGCCGATGTAGCGGTAGCCCGCGTTGGCCAGCTGCTCGATGCTGGCCTGGAGCATGGCCAGCTTGTCGGCTGCCGCTGGCAGGTCCTCGCTGTTGATGCGCCGCTGCGGCATGAAGCGCTCGGGCAGGTGGGCGTAGTTGAACACCGAGAGGCGGTCCGGTTGCAGGGCGATCACCTCGGCAACGGTACGGGCGAAGCGCTCCGGCGTCTGCTTGGGCAGGCCGTAGATCAGGTCGATGTTCACCGAGCGGAACTGCAGGGTGCGCGCGGCCTCGATGATGGCGCGGGTTTCTTCCAGCGTCTGCAGGCGATTGACCGCACGCTGCACCTCCGGGTCGAGATCCTGCACGCCCAGGCTGACGCGATTGAAGCCCAGCTCGCGCAGCAGACCCATGGTCGACCAGTCCGCTTCGCGGGGGTCGATCTCGATGCTGTAGTCGCCGGAATCGTCATCCAGCAGGTTGAAATGCTGACGCAGGTGCTGCATCAGCCGGCGCAGCTCGTCGTGGTTGAGAAAGGTGGGCGTGCCGCCGCCGAAGTGCAGCTGCTCGATGACCTGCTCCTTGCCGATGTAGCGGCTGACCATCTCGATCTCGCGCTCGAGCTTCTCCAGGTAGGGCAGGGCGCGGCCACGGTCCTTGGTGATCACCTTGTTGCAGGCGCAGTAGTAGCAGATGTGCGCGCAGAACGGGATGTGCGCGTACAGCGACAGCGGGCGGCCGGCCTTGCGGCTGTCACGCAGGGCGTGCAGCAGGTCGAACGGACCGATGTCGTCGTGGAACTGCACGGCAGTCGGGTAGGAGGTGTAGCGTGGGCCGGCGAGATCGTAGCGGCGGATCAGATCGGCGTCCCACTGGATGGCTTCGAGCATGGGAAATAATCCTGGTCAGGCTGTGCGGCCAGTCTAGGGATGCAGCCGGGCGGGCGGCTTGATCTGAATCAAGGGCAGGCGGGGTGTGGTGGGTTGTCGCTGCCGGACCCGGATCGCATCCGGGCCAGGGAAGGGGTCAGTGGCCCATCAGCCAGTGCTGGTGCGGGCCGGGCAGGGTCCAGAGGCCGAACAGGATGACCAGCAGGCCACCCGCCATGCGGATGCCGCGCTGGCGCAGCAGGGCGGTGATGCGTTCGGCGGCGAGGCCGGTGGCCAGCAGGACCGGCCAGGTGCCGAGGCCGAACGCCAGCATCAGCAGGGCGCTGACGCGGGCATCACCCTGGCTGGAGGCCCACAGCAGGGTGCTGTAGACCAGGCCGCAGGGCAGCCAGCCCCACAGGCCGCCGAGCACCAGTGCGCGCGGCAGGCTGCTGACCGGCATGAAGCGGCGGGTGAGCGGCTGGATATGCCGCCACAGGCCACGGCCGAGCGCCTCGATGCGGGTCAGGCCGCTCCACCAGCCGGCCAGGTACAGGCCCATGGCGATCAGCAGCAGGGCCGCCAGGCTGCGCATGACGACCTCAGCAGCACTGCCGCGCACGGCCCAGCCCGCCAGGCCGAGCAGCAGCCCGGCGGCGCTGTAGCTGAGGATGCGCCCGAGGTTGTAGGCCAGCAGCAACTGCAGGCGGCGACCACGCTGCTGGGGGGGGATGGCCAGGGTCAGGGCGCCCATCAGGCCGCCGCACATGCCCAGGCAATGGCCGCCGCCGAGCAGGCCGAGAATCAGGGCTGACACCAGCAGGGGCGCCAGCTCAAGCATCGGGCTTGTCCTGCTTGCTCTGCTCTTCGGCCTGTTCCACGCCCGCCTTGTGCAGCGGGTCTTCGTCATCGAAGAGAATGCTGTGCGCGGGGCCGTCGAGGTCGTCGTACTGGCCGCTGTCCACGGCCCAGAAGAACAGCCAGATGGCGAAGGCGACCAGGGCGATGGCGACGGGGATCAGGATGTAGAGCGCGGGCATGCGGTCTCCGTGGGGCGTATGGGTAGGTACGCACAGCGCCGAGCGCGGTTCGTGCCTAGCTGTTCGGGCTGCGGCTCAGGCGCAGGGCATTGAGCACGACCAGCAGTGAGCTGAACGACATGCCGACCGCCGCCCAGATGGGGGTGATCCAGCCGAGCGCGGCGAAGGGCAGGACCATGCCATTGTACAGCGTCGCCCAGCACAGGTTCTCGATGATGATCCGTCTCGTGCGCCTGGCCATGGCCAGACCCTGTACCAGGCTACCCAGGCGGTTGGACAGCAGGACCGCATCGGCGCTGGTCTTGGCCAGGTCGGAGGCCGAGCCCATGGCCACGCTGATATCGGCTGCCGCCAGGACCGGCACGTCGTTGACGCCATCGCCGAGCATCAGCACACGGCGCCCCGCGCCGTGCAGCTGCTTGAGCACTGCCAGCTTGGCGTCCGGCGTCAGGCCGCCACGGGCGTCCTCGATACCGAGCTGGTGCGCCACCTCGGCGACCATCGGCGAGCTGTCGCCCGACAGCAGGTGGATGTGCCAGCCACGCTCGCGGGCGGCGGCGATCAGCTCGGGAGCGTCGTCGCGCAGGCGATCGTCGAGGACGAACCAGGCCAGTGGCCCCTGTTCGTCGCCCAGCAGCAACCACTGGCCGTGCTCTCCGGCAATCTCCGGTGCCTCCTGGCCGCTCAGCGCGCAGACGAAGCGGGCCTCGCCGATGCGCAGCAGACGGCCGTCGACGCTGCCCTGCAGGCCCAGGCCCGGATGGCTGTCGACCGCATCGGCGGCCCGTGGTGCCTGGCCGAAGGCGCGGGCGATGGGGTGCTCGGAGCGGTTTTCCAGGGCGGCGGCCAGCGCCAGGCAGCCGTCCTGATCCAGTTCGCGCAGCGGATGGATGGCGCTCAGGGTGAGGCGTCCCTCGGTGAGCGTGCCGGTCTTGTCCAGCACCAGCGTGTCGATATGGTTGAGCCCTTCGAGGACATGGCCACGGGTCAGCAGCATGCCCAGCTTGTGCAGGCTGCCGGTCGCGGTGGTCAGCGCCGTCGGTGTGGCCAGGGCCAGTGCGCAGGGGCAGGTGGCGACCAGCAGGGCGAGCACGACCCAGAAGGCGCGACTGGAGTCGATTTCCCACCAGATGAAACCGACCAGGGCGGCGGCCAGCAGGATGAACAGCAGAAACCACTGCGAAACGCGATCGGCGATCTCCGCCAGGCGCGGCTTCTCGCTCTGCGCACGTTCGAGCAGGCGGACGATGGCGGACAGTCGCGTGGCATCGCCCAGGGCCTGGACTTCCACGGTCAGCGGGCCTTCGACGTTCAGGGTGCCGGCGGTGACGCTGTCGCCGATAGCGCGCGCCTGCGGCAGGTATTCGCCGGTCAGCAGGGATTCGTCGACGCTGGACTGGCCGGCGAGAATGCGCCCGTCGGCAGGCACCAGCGAGCCGGGTTGCACCAGCACCCGTTCGCCGATCTGCAGTTCACTGAGCAGGATGCGCTGGCTCTGGCCGTCATCGGCCAGGCGCAGGCAGGAGGCAGGCAGCAACTGGACCAGTTGTGCGGTCGCCGCAGCGGTTCTCTCGCGCGCACGCCGCTCCAGATAGCGTCCGGCGAGGAGGAACAGGGCGAACATGCCCACGGCGTCGAAGTACAGCTCGCCGACTCCGGTGACGGTGGACCAGATGCCCGCGACGTAGGCCCCGCCGATCGCCAGGGAGACGGAGATGTCCATGGTCAGGTGGCGGGTACGCAGGTCGCGCAGGGCGCCGCGGAAGAACTGCCCGCAGCAGTAGAAGACGATGGGCGTGGTGAGGAACAGGCTGGTCCAGCGCAGGATCTTGTCCAGCTCGGGCGTCAGGTCGACGTTGAATTCCGGCCAGGTGGCCATGGCCGCCATCATCACCTGCATCCACAGCAGGCCGGCCACGCCCAGCTCGCGCATGCGCCTGCGGTTCTCCGCCGCCAGCCGCTCGGCGGCCTCGTCCGCGTGCCAGGGGTGAGCGGCATAGCCAATGCGGCGCAGCTCGGCGAGCAACTGGCTGAGCGGGATCTGGCTGTCCTGCCAGCGCACCTGCAGGCGGTGGTTGGACAGGTTCAGGTGCGCCTCGGCCACGCCGGGTACGCCACGCAGGTGTTTCTCGATCAGCCAGCCGCAGGCGGCACAGCTGATGCCTTCGATCAGCAGCTGGGTTTCGCTCAGCTCACCCTCGTGCTGCACGAAGGGCTGTTGCACGTCACTGCGGTCGTACAGCGCCAGCTCGTCGGGCAGGGCCTTGGGCAGGGTCTGCGGGTTGGCGGCGTTTTCGCTGCGGTGGCTGTAGTAGTGCTCGAGGCCGCCGGCGACGATGGCTTCCGCCACGGCCTGGCAACCGGGGCAGCAGAGGTCACGGGGCTGGCCGAGGACCGTGGCATGGAAATGGCTGCCGGTGGGAACCGGCAGTCCGCAGTGATAGCAGGGCGTAGGGGCGGGCATGATCAGTAGGAGGGATTGTCACCGATCATGATGGCCTTGCCGTCGGCAATGTTCTCTTCCTCGAACAGGCGCCAGCTCTGGCTGCCTTCCTGACCCAGCAGTTCGACGAAGCGCCGGCCGCTGACCTGGTCGACCATCTGGCCACGGTACTGGCCATCGGCGCCGGGCTGCAGAATGACGCGACGATCACGCTCCGGCTGGGTCGGCGAGATCAGGTTGAGGACGATCTGCTGCGGGCGGCTGTTGCCTTCCAGCACCAGGGTTGCGACGCCGGTGGCGCCATCGAGCACCAGCTCGCCGTGGAGTTGCAGGCGCTCGGCCAGTTGCTCGCGCTCCAGCGATTGGTTGATGCCCTTGCCGACGTCGTAGTAGTCATCGGAAATCAGCCCGGGTGGATTGCGCGTGGCCAGCGTGAGCAGGGCCAGGCCCTGCACCACGGAGTAGCCCAGCAGGGCGATGATGAACCAGGGCCAGAACTGCTTGTACCAGGGTTTTGCTGGCGATGGTGCGTGTTCGGTCATGCTCTTTCCGTTGTCAGCGGACGCTTGGGCCGATGAAGCGGCTGTCGGCGTCGTTCTTGATACTGGGGTCATCCGCGGATTGTACGTGGAAGACGATGTTGTTGGCGCTGGAAGGCAGCTTCTCCGGCGCGATGGAGAGTTCCACCGGGAAGGAGTAGACCTCGCCCGCCAGGGCGCGAACCTCGCGCTTGCCTTCGTAGACCAGGCCGTCGAGACCGTCGGCGGTGATCACGTAGGTCATGTCGTGCTGCGCCTTGTTCATGATCTTCAGGGTGTAGACGTTCTCGATGTGGCCGCGCTCGTTCTCGCGGAACAGCACACGGTCCTTGAGCACGTCCAGCTCGACCAGCGGGCGGTTGGCCACGGCCCAGGCGAACAGGCCGATCATGGCGACGAGCGCGACAGCGTACCCGATCAGGCGCGGGCGCAGCAGGTGGGTCTTGCGTCCTGACAGGTTGTGTTCAGTGGTGTAGCTGATCAGCCCCTTGGGATAGTTCATCTTCTCCATGATGCTGTCGCAGGCGTCGATGCAGGCGGCGCAACCGATGCACTCGATCTGCAGGCCGTCACGGATGTCGATGCCGGTGGGGCAGACGTGCACGCACATCTTGCAGTCGATGCAGTCGCCCAGGCCCTGGGCCTTGTAGTCGGCGTCCTTCTTGCGCGGGCCGCGTGACTCGCCGCGACGCGGATCGTAGGAGACGATCAGGGTGTCCTGGTCGAACATCACGCTCTGGAAGCGCGCGTAGGGACACATGTAGATACATACCTGTTCGCGCAGGTAGCCGGCGTTGCCATAGGTGGCCAGGGTGAAGAAGCCGACCCAGAACAGCGCCCAGCCGCCGGCCTGCAGCGTCAGCAGCTCGGGAATCAGGTCGCGGATGGGAGTGAAGTAGCCGACGAAGGTGATCGCGGTGAGCAGGGACACGCCCAGCCAGATACCGTGCTTGGCCACCTTGCGTGCCAGCTTGTGACCGCTCATCTGCTGCTTGTCCAGCTTCATGCGCTGGTTGCGGTCGCCCTCGGTGACCTTCTCGGCCCACATGAACACCCAGGTGAACACGCTCTGCGGGCAGGTGTAGCCGCACCAGACGCGGCCTGCGAACACGGTGATGAAAAACAGGCCGAAGGCGCAGATGATCAGCAGCCAGGACAGCAGCATGAAGTCCTGTGGCCAGTAGGTGGCGCCGAAGATGTGGAACTTGCGCTCCGGCAGGTTCCACCAGACGGCCTGACGGCCTTCCCAGTTCAGCCAGACGGTGCCGAAGAACAGAATGAACAGCAGTGCTCCGCCTGCGCGGCGCAGGTTGCGGAACAGGCCAGTGAATGCGCGGGTGTAGATCTTCTCGCGGCTGGCGTACAGATCGACGCTGGCATTCTTGGCGGAAGGAGGGGTGATGTCCTGGACGGGAATCTGTTCGCTCATCAATGCATACCACGGCGGTTGGTTGGCAGCCCGGGCCGATGCGTGCCGGTCAGGGTCAGTTCACGGTGGCTATATGGTACGCCTGAAAGACAACGCCCGGGTGCGACCAGCAGTCGCGACCCGGGCGTTCATTGACCCTTGTCAAAAGAGTCCTTCTACGCTTACTGCTCTTGCGCCTTGTGCGACAGGCTATAGACGTAAGCGGCCAGCAGGTGGACCTTGTCGTTGCCGAGGAATTCTTCCTGGGCCGGCATCTTGCCGTGACGACCGTAGCGGATGGTCTGCTGCAGTTGCGCGTAGCTGCTGCCGTAGATGAACGCTGCCGGGTTGGTCAGGTTCGGGGCGCCCAGGGCAGGGGTACCCTTGCCATCGGCGCCGTGGCAGGCGAAGCAGGTACCGGCGAAGACCTTCTGGCCCGCTTCAATGTCGGCTTCGGTGCCTTCCGGCAGCTCACGACCCGCCAGCTGGGTCAGGACGTAGGCGGCGACGTTGCGCACGCCATCTTCGCCGATGACCGGACCCTGAGGCGTCATGGCGCCTTCGCGGCCCTTGAGGATGGTGGTCTTGATGGTTTCCGGCTCGCCGCCCCAGCGCCATTCGTTGTCGGTCAGGTTGGGGAAGCCGTAGCTGCCCTTGGCATCGGAACCGTGGCACACCGAGCAGTTGGAGGCGAACAGGCGACCACCCATTTTCAGGGCTTGCTCGTCCTTGGCCACTTCCTCGATGGGCATGGCAGCGTACTTGGCGAACAGAGGGCCGTATTGCTCGTCGGCGCGCGCCATTTCCTTCTCCCACTGGTGCACGCCGGTCCAGCCCGCGTGACGCATGGAGCCGTCGGCGATCTGTACGCCGGCAGCGAAGGGGGTCTTGCTCTCGCTGTCGACGTAGTCGTAGCCCGGCAGCAGGCCTTTCCAGTTGCCCAGGCCCGGGTAGAGGGCCAGGTAACCGAGGGCGAAGATGATGGTGGCGACGAACAGCATGAACCACCACTTCGGCAGCGGGTTGTCATACTCCTCGATGCCATCGAAGCTGTGGCCGACGGTTTCGTCGGTCACTTCCTGGCGCTGGCCCTTGCGGGTGCCGAAGATCAGCCAGGTCAGGGCGAAGATGGTGCCCAGGGAGAGGATGGTTACGTACCAACTCCAGAACGTGGTCATTGGTTATTGCTCCTGGAAGAGTCTTGGTCGCGCTTGGTTTCGGGATCATCCGCGAAGGGCAGGTTGGCGGCCTCGTCGAAGCCCGACTTGCGCTTGCTGCTGTAGGCCCAGAGCACCACGCTGATGAAGGCGATGAACACCACCGCCGTGCCGATTCCGCGAATAGTCCCGATATCCATGGCGTCTTACCGTTTGTTCTTGATGGAAGTGCCGAGAACCTGCAGGTACGCGACCAGCGCGTCCATTTCGGTCTTGCCTTTCACGGCATCGCGAGCACCGGCGATATCTTCGTCGGTGTAGGGGATGCCGAAGCCACGCATGACTTCCATCTTCTTCGCGGTGTCCTTGCCATCGAGCTTGTTCTCGACCAGCCAGGGGTAGGCCGGCATCTTCGACTCAGGCACTACGTTGCGCGGGTTGTACAGGTGGGCGCGGTGCCACTCGTCCGAGTAGCGGCCGCCGACGCGGGCCAGGTCCGGACCGGTACGCTTGGAACCCCACAGGAAGGGGTGGTCCCAGACGCTTTCACCGGCGACGGAGTAGTGGCCGTAGCGCTCGGTCTCGGCGCGGAACGGACGGATCATCTGCGAGTGGCAGCCAACGCAACCGTTGGCGATGTAGATGTCGCGGCCTTCCAGTTCCAGCGCGGTGTAGGGCTTGAGGCCTTCGACCGGCTCGTTGGTGACGTCCTGGAAGAACAGCGGGACGATCTGGGTCAGGCCACCGATGCTGACGGCAATCACCATCAGCAGCGCCATCAGGCCGATATTCTTCTCGATGATTTCGTGTTTCATCAGTGAGCTACTCCGGCGGGAATCTGCGCAGCCGCATCGTATTCAGCCGGCTTGGCGGCACGCACGGTGCGGTAGGTGTTGTAGGCCATCAGCAGCATGCCGGTGACGAAGAAGGCACCACCGATCATGCGCACGACATAGCCCGCATGGCTGGCTTCCAGCGCTTCGACGAAGGAGTAGGTGAGAGTGCCGTCTTCGTTGACCGCGCGCCACATCAGACCCTGGGTGATGCCGTTGACCCACATCGAGGCGATGTACAGCACGGTGCCGATGGTGGCCAGCCAGAAGTGCGCGTTGATC
>MDSZ01154163.1_pt1 | contig 21437 bp, 18 predicted proteins | sample 811201 | NCBI WGS metagenome assembly MDSZ01 (sample SAMN05326647, study PRJNA326480) | marine metagenome | isolation source: seawater | place: Indian Ocean: North | collected 2010 | reverse complement strand
TGAAATTCAAGAAAATGAATCTGAAGCCATTTCATCTGAACAACTAGACAATGATGAAATTCAAGAAAATGAATCTGAAGCCATTTCATCTGAACAACTAGACAATGATGAAATTCAAGAAAATGAATCTGAAGCTATTGAGTTTGATTTTGAGATGGATTTACCTGAAGATTTAATACCTAAAGTTAAGCAAGATTCAGAAATTGAAAATAAATCTAATCAAGATCAGCTGTTAAATACAACATTAAATACTAGTTCTGATTCAATTAAAATTGAATCAAGAGAAAGAGAGGAAAGATTGAGGACTATTTCTAAAAAATTAAGAACCCCATCTGGTCTTAGCGATTTAGAAGATGAGCCAGCGTATAAGAGAGACAATGTTGAATTAGAGGATTCTCCGCATTCTTCAGAATCTGAATTGTCAAGATATACTTTAACAGAAGAAGATGATAATGTTGAAATAAAATCCAACAATTCATTTCTACATGACAATGTAGATTAATTAAATTTCTTTTTATAATTAAAAAAGCAGAGAATATTCTCTGCTTTTTTTTTGTAAGTATAAAAAGAAAATTTTATTACATCATTCCAGGCATACCACCGCCACCCATTGGAGGCATAGGAGGTTCTTCTGATGGTATATCAGATATTACACATTCAGTCGTTAAAAGCATCCCTGCAACTGAAGATGCATGCTCTAGCGCTACCCTAACAACTTTTGCTGGATCAATAATTCCTGCTTTGTACATGTTTTCATATTCTTCTTTTTTTGCATTAAAACCAAAATCAGCCTTGCCATCTTTTACTTTAGCAACGACAACAGATCCTTCGATTCCTGCATTTTCAACAATTTGTCTAAGAGGCTCTTCTACGGCCCTTGCAATAATATTTATACCAGTTTGCTGATCGTTATTTTCAGTTTTTATCTTATTTAGATTTTTTGCCGCTCTAACAATTGAAACACCGCCACCTGCTACTATACCCTCTTCAACAGCAGCTCTTGTTGCAGCTAACGCATCATCAACTCTATCTTTTTTAGCTTTCATTTCCACCTCTGAGGCTGCACCAACATAAAGAACAGCAACACCTCCTGCAAGTTTCGCTAATCTTTCCTGTAGCTTTTCTTTGTCATAATCAGATGTAGTAGTTTCAATTTGCGCTTTTATTTGATTAATTCTAGCGTTAATATCATTTTTTGATCCAGCTCCATTAACGATTGTTGTGTTGTCTTTATCAACTACAATTTTTTCTGCATTCCCTAACATATCAATCGTTGTTGCATCAAGTTTAAAACCTCTTTCTTCTGAAACAACAGTACCATTAGTAAGAATCGCAATATCTTCAAGCATTGCTTTTCTTCTATCTCCAAATCCTGGAGCTTTGACAGCACATACTTTTAATGATCCTCTCAATTTGTTTACTACTAATGTTGATAACGCTTCACCATCAACGTCTTCAGCAATTATCATTAACGGCTTACCGCTCTGAGCTGTTTTTTCTAAAATAGGCAACAAATCCTTCATTGCAGAAATCTTTTTATCGTAAATCAAAATATACGGACTATCCATCTCTGCTTCCATTTTATCTGCATCTGTAATAAAATAAGGAGAAAGATATCCTCGATCAAATTGCATTCCTTCTACCACATCTACTGTAGTTTCCGTTCCTTTAGCCTCTTCAACAGTGATCACCCCTTCAGTTTTAACTTTTTTCATTGCTTCTGCAATGAGCCCTCCAATAATCGGATCGTTATTTGCAGATATTGACGCTACTTGCTCAATTTTTTCATAACTATTACCAACCTCTTGAGATTGCTCTTTAATATTAAGTATTATACTTTCCACTGCTTTGTCAATCCCTCTTTTTAAATCCATAGGATTCGCTCCTGCTGCTACATTTTTTAGACCTGCTGAGATAATTGCTTGCGCTAAAACAGTTGCTGTTGTTGTTCCGTCTCCAGCAACATCAGCTGTTTTTGAAGCCACTTCTTTTACCATTTGAGCTCCCATATTCTCTAATGCATCTTCTAATTCAATTTCTTTTGCAACTGAAACACCATCCTTAGTTATAGATGGTCCTCCAAATTTTTTATCTATTACTACATTTCTTCCTTTAGGTCCTAATGTTACTTTTACTGCATTTGCTAAAGCGTCAACACCATTTTTTAACGCATCTCTAGCAGCTGTATCAAATGTTATATTTTTTGCCATTTTTCTATTTTTTTAAAATTATTCAATAATTGCTAATATGTCAGATTCTTTCATAATTAAATAATCATGACCATCGTATTTTAGTTCTGTGCCTGCATATTTTCCATACAGCACTTCATCTCCTGCTTTTACAGTTATAGGATTTTCTTTAGTTCCATTTCCAACAGCAACAATTTTACCTTTTTGAGGTTTTTCTTGCGCTGTGTCAGGAATAATTATCCCAGAAGCAGTTTTAGTTTCTGCAGCAGATGGTTGAATTATCACTCTATCTGCTAGTGGTGTGATTTTAATCTTTCCCATTATTTATTTTTTAATTAAGTTAAACAATTTTTATGTGTCAATATAAAAGGCAATAATCATGCCAATAATGATTCGTGTGCTAAATTGTCATATTAATATGACAGAAAATTAATTCGCACCCTCCTCTCTTATAAGATTATCATAATTACTATTGATTGTTGCTTCTCTAATTTGATCACTTGCCTTAAGTTCTGATTGATTTTCTTGCGGAGGCCCAATTAACATACTACCAAGTAAGCTTAATCCTATTAATGTAATTGCTAAGGTCCATGTAGTTTTTTCAAGAAAATCAGTTGTTCTTTTAGCTCCCATAATCTGATTCCCACCACCACCAAATGTAGAGGATAATCCACCTCCTTTTGGATTCTGAATAAGAACTACCAGAACTAGAAGCACACAAGCTATCATAATAAGTATTGCTAAAACGACATATGCTGTACTCATTTGAAATTTATTTTTTTAGTTTTTTTATTAGCCGTATTTGGCTTGCAAAGAAACTATTTTTTTTTGGATATTTCAAAATTAATTGCTTGTAAGCTTCAATGGCTTTTTCGTAATGACCCTGATTAGCGTAAACTTTAGCCAAAGTTAGTGTGACAATTTCTCTATTGGAGCTTAGGCTCTTTTCAGCATCAATATCCAATGAAACCTTTTTATTTTTATCTAAATTAATCTTTGGATTAGCTTCTATAAAATTATTTATTATATCTGAAGATTTATCTTTTTTAAGATGATTAATCTGAGAAATTTTTAACCATTCAGAAAATGAGTATTTATCTTTTTTTATCTTTTTCAACCCATTCTTTTTTACGTTTAGGTTGTTTAATTTTTCTTCATCAGTATGGTAAAATTTTAATGAATCTAGCATAATTAATTCATACAGTTTTTTTCTATTTTGAATATAAGCAGCTGATTTTTTAAGTTGCACATCATAATTATTACTATTCAATTCATATAAACATTTAGTTAGCAATAATTGGCCAGTTGAGAAGAAAGGATATTTTGTTACTAATTCCTTTATGTATTGCACATCAGATTTTTTTATTCTTTTAGTTCGAAGAATAGATGTTATAGAATTCTTTTTTACCAATTTACTACTGATTTATTGAAGATATCTTCAGCTATTTCAGATGTAATTTCTTCAATTAAAATAGTTTCAATATCAGAAATATTTAAAGCACTCTCATAGTCTCTATATCTTGTAAAATTTTGCTCAAAATTACCTGCATCATTTTGCTGATTTATAAATTTAACATTTACGCTGATAGATAATCTATTTTTTCCAGCTACTTCATTAGACTTAATATCAATCGGAGAAATATCATACTTAACAATTTCTCCAGTAAAACTCAAATCTCCCGTTATATTTACAAGTGTTAAATTAGTTTGATCTACAAAATAATCTTTTAATTTTTCGGTCATAATTTGACTTAACATTGGCTGAGTAGACCCAGCAGTATTTTTAAAGTAGCTTACAGAAACAGTTTTAGAGTCATTAGATATAGACGCTCCACTAAAAGAGTAGAATCCACAGGAGTTAATACAAATGATTAATAATAAAGATAAAATATATCTAACAATCATAGTTTCAATTAAAGATTAAATTCTTTTAATTTTCTATATAAAGTTCTTTCAGAAATACCCAGTTCTTTTGCAGCATTTCTTCTTTTTCCTTTATGTTTTTGTAGGGCTTTTTCTATTAATACTTTTTCATGATCAAATAAAGATAATGAATCTATCCCTTTTTCTTGATTAGAAGCATCACCATCATGATCAATAAGATGAAGCTTTTCATTTTCTTCTATATCTCGAAATACTGAATGATTTGAAGCATCCATGTTAGGTGAATTTGTTTTATCTTTTCTAATCATATCTAAAGTAATTTTTTTAAGATCAGTTAAATCTCTTTTCATGTCAAATAGCACTTTATATAAGATTTCTCTCTCAGAAATATTAGATTGCTCACTCTCTTTATTTAGAACTGTAGGCATATTTTGTTTAATTTCAGGAAGTGAATTCCTTAACACTTCTTGAGTAATTGTTCTTTCTTTTTCAATTACAGATAATTGAGCAACAAAATTCTTTAATTGACGAATATTTCCTGGCCACGAATAATCAAGAAGAATTTTTACTGCATCATCTTGTAAACGAATAGGGGGAGTATTATATTTTTCTGCAAAATCAGCAGCAAATCTTCTAAAAAGGTAATAAATATCCATGCCCCTTTCTCTTAAAGGAGGAAGTTTGATATTAATTGTATTTAATCTATAATATAAATCTTCTCTAAATTTTCCTTTTTTGACTGCTTCGCCCATATCTACATTTGTTGCAGCAATCACTCTTACATTTGTTTTTTGTGATTTAGAAGAGCCTACTTTCATAAACTCTCCAGACTCTAGCACTCTTAGCAATCTAGCTTGTGTTGAGATTGGTAGTTCTGCAACTTCATCAAGAAATATGGTTCCATTATCTGCTGCTTCAAAATATCCTTTCCTTTGATCATGAGCCCCAGTAAAAGAACCCTTTTCATGCCCAAACAATTCACTATCTATTGTACCTTCAGGAATGGCTCCACAATTAACCGCAACATATTCATTGTGTTTTCTTTGACTATTTTGATGAATAATTTTTGGAATATTTTCTTTACCAGTACCACTTTCCCCATTAATTAAAACTGAAATATCTGTTGAAGCTACTTGAAGCGATATATTTATTGCTCTATTTAAATCTACAGAGTCGCCAATTATGCCAAATTTTTGTTTTACTTGTTTATAATTCATTATTTACAACTTTTCCAATTAATGTTGCCGAAGTACATGATGTAATTTCTACTTGAACATAATCCCCTTTATTGTGATTCCCTTTTTCGAAGACAACTACAGTATTATGTGTTGTTCTTCCATATAAATTGTCTTTAGATCTTTTTGAATAACCTTCTACAAGAACTTCAAATGTTTTTCCTATTTTTTCACGATTTTTAATTAAAGAATGCTCCATTTGTTTATCTATAATCTCTGTAAGTCTTCTTTGTTTAATTTCTTGCGGAACGTTATCTTTTAATTTTCTCATAGCTAAAGTGTCAGGGCGCTCAGAGTAATTGAACATATAGCCAAAATCATATTTTACATATTCCATAAGACTTAATGTATCTTTATGATCTTTTTCAGTTTCATCACAAAAACCAGCTATCATATCCATTGAAATAGCGCAATTCGGTATAATTTTTTTAATTTTATCTATTAAATCTAAGTATTTATTTCTAGTATAACCTCTATTCATAAGCTTTAGCATTCGATCGCTTCCTGATTGTACAGGAAGATGAATATAATCACAGATATTTCTGTTTTTAGCCATTACCATTAACACTTCATCACTCATATCTTGAGGATTTGAGGTAGAGAACCGTATTCTTAATTTTTTATTAACCTTTGCTACCATGGAAAGAAGTGATGCAAAATTAACTGCACTTTCTTGCTCCTTTTTAGTTGCTTTAGAAAAATCTTTTTTCAAACCTCCTCCATACCATAAATATGAATCCACATTTTGACCTAGAAGAGTGACTTCTCTATATCCTTCTGAAAATAATTTTTTACATTCATTGATAATAGTTTGAGGGTCTCTACTTCTTTCCCTTCCTCTAGTAAACGGAACAACACAGAAGCTACACATATTATCACAACCTCTAGTTATTGAGACAAATGCAGTGACTCCATTTCCATTTAGCCTAACGGGACTAATATCTGCATATGTTTCTTCTTTAGATAGAATTACATTTATCGCTTTTCGACCATCATCAACTTCTTTTATTAAGTTAGGTAAATCCCTATAGGCATCCGGACCAACAACTATATCAACTAATTGTTCTTCTTCAAGAAGTTTCTTTTTTAACCTCTCAGCCATACATCCCATAACACCAACAATCATTCCTGGGTTATCCTTTTTTTTAACTGAGTTAAAAACAGCTAATCTTTTTCTTATTGTTTGCTCTGCTTTTTCTCTTATAGAGCATGTATTTATAAGAACTAAATTTGCTTCGTTTAAATCGTTTGTTGCAGCAAAATGTTCTTTATTTAGTATTGAAGCAACAATCTCACTATCAGAAAAGTTCATTTGACAACCATAACTTTCAATGTACATTTTCTTTCTGCTTGTAACAAAATCATCTCCGCTCTCAATAGTAGATCCTTGTATTTTCTCGTTTATTCTCTTTGACTTAATTTTAAAATCCATTCTACAAACTTATTTTTTCGTTACAAATTTATAAAAAATAAGAAAAACTGACAATGTGTCAGTATTTTAAAATAATTATATTATATATAATATAAAGTCATTTGTCATCTTTTTCAAATTTTGACTAATTAATAATTCTTTTATTTATTTGCAAAATCAAATTCATTAAATATGTCAAAAAATCTTGTTATTGTAGAGTCTCCAGCAAAAGCTAAGACAATTGAAAATTATTTAGGTAAAGAATTTATTGTTAAATCAAGTATTGGACACATAAGAGATTTGCCTAAGAAGGGGGGTCTTGGCATTGATATTGAAAATGGATTCCTGCCAAAATATGAAGTTTCCGAAGATAAAAAGAAAGTAGTTGAAGATTTAAGAAAAGATGTAAATAAAGCAGAAACTGTTTGGATAGCTACTGATGAGGATAGAGAAGGTGAGGCTATAGCTTGGCATTTGGAAGAAGTATTAAATCTTAAAGAAAAAGAAGTTAAAAGAATCGTTTTTCATGAGATTACAAAAAAGGCAATAACAAAAGCAGTAAAAAATCCAAGACAGATCAATAAAAATCTAGTAGACGCGCAACAAGCTAGAAGGGTATTAGATCGTTTAGTAGGATTTAAATTATCACCTGTTTTATGGAGAAAAGTCAAGCAGGGTCTTTCTGCAGGTAGAGTGCAATCAGTTGCTGTTAGGCTTATTGTTGAACGAGAAAAAGAAATAGAAGAATTTAACACAGTTCCATTTTTTAAAACAATTGCCTTGTTTAAGAATACAAATGACATAGAGTTTAAGGCAGAGCTTTCAAAAAAATTTAATTCAGCTTCTGAATCAGAGCATTTTTTACGCTCCTGTATCGGAGAAAAGTTTATTGTTAATGAAGTGCAAAAAAAACCAGCAAAAAAATCTCCCCCTCCTCCTTTTACAACATCAACTTTGCAACAAGAAGCTTCTAGAAAGCTCGGTTATAGTGTAAGTCAAACAATGTCGATTGCACAAAAACTATATGAAGCGGGCCATATTACATACATGAGGACAGATAGCTTTAATTTGTCAAAAGATGCATTAACTGATGCTGAAAATCAAATCCAAAAAATGTATGGTACAGAATACTCACAAAAACGAGTTTTTTCAACTAAATCTAAAGGTGCGCAAGAAGCTCACGAAGCAATAAGGCCCACTGAAATGATTAATAAAAGTATTGATTTGGAAAGCAATCAAAAACGGCTATACAATCTTATTTGGAAAAGAACTATTGCTTCACAAATGTCAGATGTTAAATTAGAAAGAACTAGTGTAAAAATATCAACTCCAGATCCTAATCTTAATTTTGTTGCAAAAGGAGAGGTGGTAAATTTTGAGGGATTTATGAAAGTTTACACGGAAGGAAGAGATGAAGAGATTGAAGAAGATAATAATATACTACCAGAAATAAATAAGAAAGATAGTTTAAATTTAAAAGAAGTAAGTTCGATAGAAAGGTTTTCAAAGCATCCAGCTAGATATACTGAAGCAACTCTTGTAAAAAAATTGGAAGATTTAGGAATTGGAAGGCCATCAACATACGCCTCAATAATAACTACTATTCAAAAAAGAGACTATGTGGTAAAAGAAAGCAGAGAGGGGTTTTCTAGAAACTTCCAAACTTTAAGATTGGTAAATCAAGAAATCTCTATAGTTCAAAATTCTGAAAACACAGGTACGGAAAAAAATAAAATGTTTCCTACTGATATTGGAGTTGTTGTAAATGGATTTCTTGTTCAGAATTTTCAAAAGGTACTTGATTATGGTTTTACCGCTATGGTGGAAAAGGATTTTGATGAAATTGCAATTGGAAAAAAAAGATGGAATAACATGATAGAGGGATTTTATGGAGATTTTAGCAAAACAGTAGAAGATGTAACAGGAAATAGTGATAAAGTATCGGGAGAAAAAATGTTAGGAGTAGATCCGGTTAGCGGTAAAAATGTTTATGTAAGAATTGGTCCTTTTGGCCCTATGGCTCAAATAGGAGAAAGACAGTTAGAAGAAAATCAACCAAAACCAAAGTTTGCAAGTCTTTTAAAAAATCAATCAATACAAACGATTTCATTGGAATCTGCTTTAGAATTATTCAAGTTACCTAGAATAGTAGGTCAGTATGATGGAGAGGATGTCGTTGCAGCAATAGGAAGATTTGGTCCTTATTTAAGACATAAAGGAAAATTTACTTCTATAAATAAAAAAAATGGAGATGATCCATTTAGTATAAAAATTGATCGAGCTATAGAATTAATAAAAATTAAGATTAAAGCAGATGAAGAAAGAATAATATCTAGTTTTGATGGAGAGCCCCTTATCCAAGTCTTAAATGGACGTTACGGACCCTTTATTCAGGTAACTCCAAAAAAAGGTAAGAAAATTAACGTTAAGATTCCTAAAGAGACTGACGCTAAAATCCTTGATTTAAAAGAATGTATGTCTTTGATTGAGAAACATACAAACAAATTCAAAAAAAAATAACTCTCTTTTGAAAAGCCTAAATTCATATTTCCACCCAATAAATGACGAAATTTTCTTCAATAAGGATAAATGGGAAACTACGCAGATTGGTAGATTAGTCGATTTTCATACTAATAATCACTTCCCAGTTATTAAAAATACAGCAATAGCAATTTTTAACATTGATGAATACTATGGGTCTGAGAATAATCCTTCTAAAACATTTTGTAAAATTCGAGATTCACTCTATAAGCTACATTCTAACAATTTACCAAAAATTATTGATTTAGGATCAATTAAGTTAGAATCAACAAGAAAAGAAACTTTTAAAGTTATTGAAGATGTATGCTCCTTTCTCTTATCAAATAATATTATTCCTTTTGTTATTGGTGGAGGGCATGATATAAGCTATGCTGTCTATAAGGCTTATGTTTCTTTGCAAAAAACAATAACTTTCTGTTCTGTTGACAAAAATTTTGATATTGGATTGCAACAAGACAAACTAGCTTCTTATTCTTTTTTTAGCAAAATTCTATCTCACACACCTAGTCATTTATTTCACTACGTTAATTTAGGATATCAGACTTTCTCTAATAGTCACATGGCAATTGAGATGCTTAATGGAATGAATTTTGATATTTATCGACTTGGATATTTAAAAGAAAAAATGAATGAAGTCGAGCCTGTAATGAGAAATACTGATTTTGTTAGTTTTGACTTATCTTCAATCCAGCATTCGTATTCTGCAGCTAATATCTATAGCTCCCCTAATGGATTTACAGGTGAAGAAGCATGTAAGATTATGAGGTATGCTGGTATTAGCGATAAGTTAACTGCTATAGGTATTTTTGAGTACAACCAATCTCTTGATAATAACAATCAAACCGCACAACTAATTTCTCAGATGATCTGGTATTTTCTAGAAGGATATAAACAAAGAAAGAAAGAGTTAAATCCTAATCTAAAAAATTGCACAAAATACACTGTTGCGTTTGAAGATGGTAAAAATGAGATTATATTTTTTAAAAGTAATATTAGCGGCAGATGGTGGATGGGAGTTCCTTTTAAAATAGATGGTAAAGATATTGAAGATAATTACTTTGTAGCCTGCTCTTATCAAGATTATGAATTAGCAAACAAAGGAGAAATTCCTGAAAGATGGATAAAGACCTATCGTAAATTCGATTGATTATCAATAATATAGAGCAAAAGTTAAGAATATCGATAAATATAATTCTTTAAGTTACTAATGATAAAATCTTACATTAAGTAAAAAATGCTTATTTTAGCGGATTATTTAAATAAACAGTTACAGATAGAAAGATGAAAAAATTTGTATTTCTTGTTAGTTGTGTTTTTTTATACTCTTCATTGATGCTTGCTCAGCAAGACCCTCAATTTAGCCAAAACATGTTTAATAAATTAGCTAATAATCCTGGTTTTGCTGGAAGCAAACAAGCTATATGCGCAACAGCAATTCATAGATCACAATGGATGGGATTGGAAGGAGCTCCCACAACTTTAAATTTAAGTGTTGATGCAGGAATACCAATGATTAATGGAGGACTGGGATTGGTTATTGTGAAAGATGAGATAGCATCATATAGCAATCTTGGACTGCAATTGAGTTACGCCTATAGGACTGAGCTAGGAAATGGTCAGTTGGGAGCAGGAATTTCTTTAGGGATGTTTCAAAGTGGTTTAGACGGTGGAGGTTTAAGGCCATCAAGTCCAAATGACCCTGCACTGTCTGAAGGATCGATAGTTGGTTCAGCGCTTGATTTAGGAGCTGGATTGTATTACAACACACAAGATGCCTATATTGGCGTCTCAACTTCGCATATAAACGAACCTACTATTGAATGGGAGTCAAGTAAAACACATAAAATGAAACGGCATTATTTTCTAATTGCAGGATATTATTATGAGATAAATCCAATGCTTTCTCTAAATCCATCAATTTATTTGAAGCAAACTATGGAAAACGGTCAATTAGATATCAATACCAATATAATATATAATAATAAGATATGGGGTGGCGTTAGTTATAGAAGAGGTGAGCAAAATTTTAGTGGAGAACTAGTTCTTTTAAGCGGAATGAATATAACTGATGATTTACGCTTTAGTATTGCATATGATTTAGTGTTTAGTAATATTGGACATAATAGTTTAGAGTTTATGCTTGGATATTGTTTCGATATTAAGTACGATCAGCCGGTATCAAAATATAAAAATCCAAGATTCTTATAATCGAAATAAAATTAGAAATTATGAAAAAAATTATTTTTATTAGTTTATTAGCTATTTTTCTTTATTCATGTGGTGGGTCAGGAAATGGGGAGTTAATAGGTGTGCAGAAGAGAGTTACATGGAATCCAACTGATCCATATGGAATGGTTTTCATTCCTCAAGGAAGCTTCGTAATGGGACCATCTGATCAAGATGTACCATTTGCTAACGTTACAGCTGCAAAAACTGTTTCTGTTGGAGCTTTTTATATGGACGAGACAGAGATTACAAATAATGAGTACCGACAGTTTACAAATTGGGTTAGAGATTCAATTGCACATTTATTTTTAGGACAAGCTGGTATAGATGGTCATATTGAAGAAGAAGATGCATTTGGAAATTTTCTTGAGGTCCCTAGAATAAATTGGAAAACTAAAATCAGATGGGATGATCCTGAAGTAAGAACAATTCTAGAAGATGAAGGAATGTATCTTCCTCCAGATGAGCGTTATAACGGAAAAAGAGAATTTGACACTAGAAAATTTATATATAAATACCAAGTCTTAGATTTACAAAAAGCCGCTAGAAAAGCAAATAGAGAAGGAGATGCTAATGGTAAAAAAGACAGAAATGAATTTTTAAGTGAGATCGAAGTAAACATTTATCCAGACACATTAGTGTGGATTCATGATTATGCTTACTCTTACAATGAACCTTACTCAAGAGCTTATTTTTGGCATCCAGCTTTCGATGATTATCCTGTTGTAGGAATTAATTGGAAGCAAGCTATAGCTTTTACAAAATGGAGAACTATGGTAATGAATAATTATCTTAAAAAGGTTAATGAACCTACATTACCTGAATTTAGATTACCAACAGAATCTGAGTGGGAGTATGCTGCAAGAGGAGGTCAGGATTATTCTCCATACCCATGGGGAGGACCTTACACAAGAAATGATAAAGGTTGTTTTTTAGCTAACTTTAAACCTTTAAGAGGAAATTATACTGCAGACGGTGGTATAAAATCAATTAAAGTAGCAAGTTATAACCCAAATGGATATGGTCTTTATGATATGGGAGGCAATGTTGCAGAGTGGACTTCCAATGCTTTTGATGAATCTGCATTCAGTTATTCACACGATATGAATAATGATTATCATTATAATGCAAGTGAAGAAGATCACGAAGTTTTAAAGCGAAAAGTGATTAGAGGAGGTTCTTGGAAAGACATTTCTTATTTTGTACAGAATAGTACTAGAACTTACGAGTATCAAGATACAGCAAAATCTTACATTGGATTTAGATGTGTTATTGATTTTATGGGAAGAGATAAAAAAGATTTTGAATAATAAATAAATTTTAAATCCGTTCCTTTTTATATAAATAATATAAACTAAAAAAAAATTAGAAAATGAGTATTGTAGCAAATATAGAGAAGATTACAGAGGCTAAGTGGTACAAAGTTATGATGCCTAAATTGTATGGTTGGGGAGCATCTTTAGTTATTATCGGAGCACTGTTTAAAATCCAACATTGGCCATTAGCCGGTATATTTTTAAGTATAGGGTTAATTACTGAAGCAGTCATATTTTTCTTTTCTGCATTTGAAAAAACACCAACAGAAACAGATTGGTCTTTAGTGTATCCTGAGTTAGCTCACATGAATGATCCTGATGCTGTTAAAAGACCTTCTCAACAGTTAGATGAAGCTCTAGAAAGAGCAAAAATTGATAATGAATTAGTAGAAAGTTTAAATGAAGGCCTTAGATCTTTTGGTGAGGCTGCTTCTCAATTAAACCAAACAATTACAGCTGTCTCTAATATTTCACAATATAATGAACAAATTCAGGAAGGAATTAAGAATATGAATGCATTAAATTCTTTATATGAGTTGCAATTGCAAGCTTCAAATAAGCAAATGGAAGCAACAACTCAATTCCTTCAGAATTTAGAATCTTCTGTTCAAGACTCGAAAGAATTCCAGCAACAAGTTAGCAGTTTAGCTGAGAATCTTTCAGCACTTAATAATGTTTATTCAAATATGTTAAATGCTATGAACGGAAACAGGAATAATTCTTAAATTTTAGAATAGAATAATCAAATGGGAGGAAATCATCCAAGCGAGTTAAGCCCTAGGCAGAGAATGATAAATATGATGTATTTAGTATTAACTGCTTTACTTGCATTAAATGTATCCAAAGAAGTTTTAGATTCATTTTTTGAAGTAAATGTTGGTGTGGTTCGAACTACAGACAATTTCACAGAAAAGAATAATGAAGTCTATGCTGAATTTGCAGCAGCAGCTGAGCTAAACGAAACTAAAGCAGGCCCGTTTAGAGACCAGGCGCTCAAAGTAAAAGAAGCAGCAGATAGGCTAGATGCTATTTTACAAGAAATGAAGTATGACTTAGTTTATAAGGCTGATGGAGAGGTTTTTTTAGGACAGCGCCTTAATGCAGAGGGTAAAGAAATTGATGAGAATATATCTGAAGTTCCTTTTTCTGAATTAACTAAAGATCAGAAAAATAAAAATATTGCATGGCTGAGCGCTAAATCAAATAGGGAGGCTTCTGGCAATCTTTTTGTTACAACTGGAAGGGCTCAACAACTAAGAGTTGATTTAGAAGAGTATAAAGACTTACTTCTTTCAATGACTGAAGGATATGAAGTTTTGCAAAGCAATATACAATCTGCATTAAGCACACAAGATAAACCTGGAAAAAGAGGTAGCGGAGCGCAAAGTTGGGAAAAATATAATTTTGAAGACATGCCAGCAGTTGGAGCTTTAACATTACTCTCAAAGATGCAGGCAGATGTTAGAAATACAGAAGCAGATGTTATAAAACGTCTAAAAGAAAATATTGATGCAGGTTCTTTAAAATTTACTTCTGCTGAAGCAATTCAGATACCTCAATCTAGCTTTGTTCTTAGAGGAGACTCTTTTCGTTCGCAAATCTTTATATCTGCAAAAGACACAACTCAAGATCCAGAGATTTTTGTAGGAGAATATGATAGCGTAAGTCCAGGCGTATATGAGATGAAAGGAGATTACGAAACTATAAAAGTTGTGAATGGTAGAGGTATTTTTTCTAAAAGAACTACTACAGAAGGAGTTAAGAATTATGGAGGATTGATAACCATCAAGACTGAAAGTGGAACAAAAATGTATCCTTTTCAAGGAAGTTACCTTGTAGCTAACAAAACAGCAGTTGTTTCCCCAGTTAACATGAATATACTCTATCTTGAAGTAGACAACCCATTAAAGGTTTCAGTTCCAGGTTTTGCTGCAGGAGATATTAAGCCAAGAATGTCGAATGGACAGCTAAAGGCTGGAGCAAAACGATCAGAAGGAGAGTGGATAGCAAGGCCAAATAAGAAAGGAAAATCGATTGTATCTCTTTGGGCAGATGTTGATGGAAAAGATACAAAAATGGGAGAAATGGAGTTTCGAGTAAAGCCAGTACCTCCCCCTAAACCATATATACAGTTTACAATAGAGGCTAATGGAATTAAAGTAATTGACAAAATGAAGATGGTAAATGCTGGTGGTGTTTTAGCAGAATTAAAAGATTTTGACTTTAAAGGAGTTAGATATACAGTCACGTCATTTAGAATGTCTGGTCTATACAAAGGTGAGCAGCAAAAGGCTGAAGCAAAAGGCCCTCAATTTACTTCAAAAATGGAAGGGATTATTAGAAATACGAAATCAGGAAATACAATAACACTCTACGATATCAAGGCAAGAAGAGTAGATGCTCCAAACACTGGAGAACGCCCTTTAGACCCTTTGGTTATTGAGATTAAATAAAATTAACAATATGAAAAAAATTACCTTATTCTTTACAGCAACACTAGTTTCAGGAATACTGTTTGCTCAAAATGTACTTACTGATCAGGAAAGTATAAAAGAAATGAATAGTATTCACCCTAAAGATCATTTCCCAAATAAAGTTGTACAGAAATACCCAAGTTTGCGAGAAGCAGATGTGATGTGGTCAAGAACTATTTGGAGAGAAATTGATTTGAGGGAGAAGATTAATCATACTTTTTATTATCCAGAAAATGATGGTGTTGGGCACACAATTAATGATAGAAGAAGCCTTATTGATGTTATTTATCAGGCAGTGCTGGATGGTGAGCTAACTGCTTATGGTAATGCGGCTATGGATGATGAATTTAAGGAAGAGCTTTCTGATGCTGAAGTGAAAAAAATTGGTGGAGCAAAAGAAGAGCTTATTGAAGTTATTGATTGGGATGCGGTTGCTGAAGGAGCAGATCCTGAGGATGCAAAAATAACAAGATTAAATAAGGTTGCATTTAATAGAAACTCTGTAAAGAAATGGCGAATAAAAGAAATTTGGTATTTTGATAAACAAAGATCTGTTATGGGAGTTCGTATTGTTGGACTTTGCCCTTTACAAGAAGGTAAGGACGAGGTTACTGGAAGACTTGACGGAACATGGAATCCATTGTTTTGGGTTCGATTTCAAGAAGCAAGAAAAGTGCTTGTTAATGCAGAAGTTTTTAATTTAATGAAAAATGATGCGGAAAGACGAACTTATGATGATATTTTTTGGAAAAGAATGTTTAATAGCACAATTGTTAAAGAGGCTAATGTGATGGATCGTAAAATTAGCGAATACATGATTGGCTTGGATGGTTTGTTAGAGGCTGAGCGTATTAAAGCTGAGATTTTTAATATAGAACATGATTTATGGGAATATTAATAATTTAAATAATTAGCAATACCCTAAGCCCCTTTATGGGGCTTTTTTTAACTTTATAAATTTGAAAAAGAAGCATAAAATAGCCATAATTGGTCAGGGATATGTGGGACTTCCATTATCTATAGCTTTTTCTGAAAAATACGAAACAAAGGCATACGACGTTAATGAAAAAAGAATACAAGAATTACAAAACAGTTTCGATAGAAACCAAGATATTTCTGAAACTTTAATAAAGAATTCAAATGTATGCTTTACAGCTAATCTAGAAGAGATTTCTGATGCTAATATATTTATTATTACTGTTCCAACTCCTGTTGACGATGAGAATATTCCTGATTTAACCATATTACTATCAGCTTCAAAAAAGATAGCACCGTTTTTAAAGAAAAATGACATTGTTATATACGAATCAACTGTTTATCCAGGAGTTACTGAAGATGAATGCGTTCCTGTTTTAGAAAATTATTCTGGCCTTAAATATAATTTTGATTTTTTTTGTGGTTATAGTCCAGAAAGAATTAGTCCAAGTGAAAAAGATGGACAACTACAGAAGATTATAAAGCTTGTAAGTGGCTCTAACAAAACGACTACTGATGTAGTTGAAGAGTTGTATCGATCTATTATTCCAGCTGGAACGCACAGAACAAGTTCTATTAAAGTTGCTGAGGCTGCTAAAGTTGTTGAGAATACACAAAGAGATGTGAATATTGCTTTAATAAATGAAATTGCAATCATGTTTGATAAAATGAATATAAATACATCAGAGGTTTTGGAAGCAGCTTCAACTAAATGGAATTTTGTAGATATTAAACCTGGCCTTGTTGGAGGCCATTGTATCGGTGTAGACCCTTATTACTTAACCTATAAGTCTGAAAAGATGGGGTTCAGGCCTAATCTTATCCTCTCTTCAAGAGAGATAAATAATAGTGTTCCTAATTTTATTGTCAAAAAGACTATTAAATTATTGATTAAATATAACAAATCAATTAAAAACTCTAAAATTTTGATACTTGGCTATACGTTTAAGGAAAATTGTTCTGATACAAGAAACACGCAGGTACAGAAAATAATTGACGAATTAGAGGAATACGGATGTAATGTAAGTTTCTACGATCCTTATATTAAAAATCATAATAAGTGTGAAAAAAATCCGTTTACAAAACATAAATTTTATGATGCAATTATTATTGCAGTAGCTCATAAAGAATTCTTTTCTTATTCAAAAAAAGATTTTAAGCTAATATCAAATGGAAAACTTGTACTTTTGGATGTTAAAGGAGTTATTAAAAATCCTACATGGCAATTTTAAAATAATAAAATAAACAAATGAAAGAAGAAATAAGTATATCAGAAACTTTTGACCATATGATAGCTTTCTTAGTTAGACAACGTAAGCGATTGTTTGCTTTTTTAATTATAGGAGTGACTATAGTTATGGTTTATCAAAATTTTTTAAGAAAACAGTATTATGAAACTTATGCTATTTGTACTTCAGGAATATCCGAATATGAGCGATCAGATGAACTGCAAGAGTTTAGCCAAAGAACTGCGGTGGATATGATTAATTTATTAAGCTCCTATGTTAGCAATAAGGATTACACAGCTCTATCTAACATGCTTTCAATAGATGAAAGTATAACTAGAGCTATTAAAAAAATAGAAGCAGAACAGCTTTATCAGCAAGATATGAATGAAAAATATGTTGCTCTAAATAAATTTACGATTACATTGTTGGTTTATGATAATTCTAAGATACCTGATATTGCAAATGGACTTATGAATTACTTCAATAACAATAAGTATATAGAAAGTTATTTTTCGACTTATCAAGACTTAAGTAAAGATTTAATTGATAAGATAGATTTAGAGATAAACGATTTAAGTACTATAAGATCAAAAAATGTCAGTAACAGTTTTGATATTAGATCGGAGAATGTTTTAGAGGGACCAAATAAGAGTTTAAGTAATGAGATAATAACATTATATCATATTCAGCAAAAAGAAATAACAAAACAAAAGCATTTGAAGCCACTTGCTTTTGTGCAAGAATTTGTATTGGTAAATAAATGGAAAAATGATATTATCTTGTGGAGTGTACTTGGTGCAATTATAAGTTTGATTCTTGGAATAATTATTGTAGGGGCTACAGAAAGATATCTTGAGAGAGAAGTTGACAAATTAGAAAACGAGCACAAAGAAGGAAAATAAATGAAAGTAGGAATAGTAGGATCGGGATACGTAGGTTTAGTTGCAGCGGCTTGTTTTTCAGAAATGGGGAATAATGTTTACTGCATAGATACAGATAAAGACAAGATTAATAATCTTAAAAATGGGGTTATTCCTATATACGAACCTGGTTTAGAGGCTTTAGTTAAAGATAATTCAAAAAAAGGATATTTAACTTTTGGTACAGATATAAAATATGTTTTAGAAAAGGTAGATGTAATATTTATTGCAGTTGGAACTCCTATGGGAGATGATGGAAGTGCTGATTTAAGCTATGTTTTGCAAGTTGCTCGGGATATTGGAAAAAATATGGTAAAAGATCTGATTGTGGTTAATAAATCAACTGTACCTGTAGGAACTGCGGATATGGTTCGCACTGAAATACAATCCATTCTTAAATCTAGAAAATGTAATTTGTTTTTTGATGTTGCATCTAATCCAGAGTTTTTAAAAGAAGGATCTGCTGTTAATGATTTTATGAGACCTGATAGAGTGGTCTTAGGCACTCAAAATGAAATCTCTTTAAAGTTGTTAAAAGAATTATACGCCCCATTCACATTAAATCATGATAGATTGATTGCAATGGACATACGTTCAGCTGAAATGACAAAGTATAGTGCGAATGCTATGCTTGCTACAAAGATTAGTTTTATAAATGAAATGGCAAATATTTGTGAGAGAGTTGGGGCAGACATCAATCAGGTGAGAATAGGAATTGGTTCAGATAAGAGAATCGGATACCATTTTATTTATCCTGGCTGTGGTTATGGAGGAAGTTGTTTTCCAAAAGATGTAAAAGCTTTGATAAATCTTGCAGAAAATATTAATTATAATCCAGAATTAATAAAATCTGTTGAAAATGTGAATAAGAAGCAAAAAGAAGTTCTTTTTCAAAAATTAACAAGCTATTATGGAGAAGATTTATCTGGAAAGACTTTCGCAATTTGGGGTCTTGCTTTTAAACCTGAAACAGATGACATGAGAGAAGCTCCTGCAATAAATTTGATAAAGTCTATTCTGAATGGATCTGGAAAAATAAATGCTTATGATCCCAAAGCAATAGAGCAAGCAAAATTCTATCTAAATGATTATGAAATTGAATATTTTGATAATAAATATGAAGCTCTACATAATGCTGACGCTATTATTCTTGTAACAGAATGGAAAGAATTTAGGAGCCTAGATTTTGCAAAAATGAAAAGTTTAATGAAAGGAAATATTTTTATAGATGGAAGAAATCAGTTTAAACCTGAATTGATGCGTAAAAATGGATTTGAATATTTTCAGATAGGAGTTAAATAACATCATGAAATCAAGAAAAGTAATAGGATTGCAATACCTAAAAGACTTTTCAAGTTTATTTTTTTCAAATATACTACAGAAAATATTTGGGGTGATTAGAGAGCCAATTATTGCATATTTTTTTGGATCATCTTTAATTTTCGCTCACTATCTATTATTAAAAACTGCTGCAGATTTTTTTTCGCAATTTACTGTCGGAAACGCTCTAAGAGCAAATTTATTACCAAAATTCACTAAAATATATAATGAACACAAAAATGTGTCTTTGAATCAGGTTTCTGTTTTTTCAAGAAAATCCATGCTGTACCTGTTTTTGTTTAGTCAAATATTCCAATCTGCAATTATTTTATATTTAGATACAGATTACACAATTCAATTATTTATAGTATCTGTATTTCTTAGCGTAATACTTTGCTTCAACTTCTACAATACTATTTATTTAACGATTATGCAGTCGCAAGGGAAGTTTTTAAAATACTCACTCGCCTCTACTTTAAATGCATTTGTAGTTGTTGGATTAATATTTCCTATAACAAAAGCATTTTTAATTACAATTGGTTTTATATGGTCTATATTAGGTTTGGTTTTTAGTAGATTACTAGGCATACTTTCTTTAACTATAGCATATATCCTTCCAATGTCAAAAGAAGATAAAGGATTTGAGGTTGTTATAAATAAAAAGGACTTTAATTTATCTATTCTGCTACTAGGTAATTTCGCCAACATTATTATTATATCTTCAAGATTTATATCAGGTGCAGATGGGTCTGATAATATCACTTATTTTACATATTCTGTATTTCTTCTAAATGCTGTGTTAACTGCAATAATTAGCAATTTTAATACACTGTTATTAAAAAGATTATCTCTAAAGAAAGAGTTAAAATTTGTTTTTTATTCTGCTCTCATCGCCTTGTTATTAGGAATTTGTATGGTTTTTACAATAGATATTTATGCTCAAGATATTATTGCTTTAATTTTTGAAAGAGGAAAATTTAACAGTACAGACAGTTTAAAAACTGCTTATTATTTACAGAATATAGCTGTGCCATTTGTTTTGATTTTTGTTTCAACAATCATGTTTCAGCCATTTTTTGCATCCAAAGGAGAAAAATTTATAAAAGACAGTAAACTACTTGCATTATCTTTTATTGTAGTTTTAATAAGTGGATTTATTTTCTTATCATTTACAAAAATGAAGCCTTTTACAGAATCTTTAATCATGCTTTATCTACTTTCTATAACATCCATTGTAATCTCTATAATTGCATTGTATAAATCACATAAGTATGAAGAATAATACGATCAGATTGTTATATATATTTTTGGTATGCGCAATGTTGGCTATTGGAAGAATGCAGGATAATCGTTTAGTTTTTTTTGATATTGATTTTTCTATTTTATTCTCTTTTACTTATTTAATATTATCAATATTTATGCTTTCTACTATTAAGAAAATATTTTTTGATACAAGTAAGTTTCTATTAATCCTATTTTATATTATAATTATTTCTGTTACTCCTTTTCTTTGGAGTATGTATGGTATTACTGAAGCTGTAGATGGTAAGTTTGGAGGTAGTCTTTTAAATTATAGTAATTTTTTAATTATAGTTATACCTATCTCTATAATAGTGATGGAGAAGTTTGAGTATAAGGATCTTAAGTTATTAATTAAAATTCTTTTTCTTGTTTCCGTTTTTTTAGCTGCCATATCAATCTTTTTTGTATCTGAATT
>MDSZ01018170.1_pt1 | contig 21444 bp, 10 predicted proteins | sample 811201 | NCBI WGS metagenome assembly MDSZ01 (sample SAMN05326647, study PRJNA326480) | marine metagenome | isolation source: seawater | place: Indian Ocean: North | collected 2010 | reverse complement strand
GATCGGGGGCTTCCGTGTGAAGGAAGTGCTAAATCACCCAAGAAATTGGGTGATTTTTTTATACTAAATAATCATTAACGGAACTATAAGCAAAATAAGATGGGTCTTTCCAGATTAAGTAACCTATTGAAGTCATCGCGTGGGACGATTTTATACGTAAATCCGAACGATGTTGATGCGACAGACAGTATTGAAAATCAGGGTAATGCACTAACTCGACCCTTTAAGACCATTCAACGTGCTTTGATTGAGGCAGCAAGATTTTCATATCAGAGAGGGTTAGATAACGATAGATTTGGCAAAACGACAGTTCTTGTATATCCTGGTGACCATATCATTGACAATCGTCCAGGATTTATTCCAGATGGTGCAAATAACTATAGACTTAGAAATGGATCAGTCTCGAATGATCTCCCACCATTTGACCTTTCTTCCAATTTTGACTTAACCACATTTAATAATGAGCTCTATAAGCTTAATAGTATTCATGGTGGTGTGATCATACCAAGAGGTACCTCTCTGGTTGGTATGGATTTCAGAAAGACAAAAATATTTCCAAAGTATGTTCCAAATCCCGAAAATGATTCGATTGAAAGATCCAGTATCTTCCGTGTGACTGGTGCATGTTATGTTTCTCAATTTTCAATCTTTGATGGCAATCCAAATGGAACTGTTCATAAGGATTATACAACAAACTTATTTGTTCCAAACTTCTCTCATCACAAGTTAACCTGTTTTGAGTTCGCTGATGGAAAAAATGGTGTAGATATTAGTGATGATTTTTTAACATATTCTAGTGATCGTACAGATCTGGATATGTACTATGAGAAAGTCGGTCTTGTTTACGGCCAATCTTCTGGTCGTGCGATTGAACCCGACTATCCTTCAAATGGTTTAGATATTCAACCCAAGATTGATGAGTTTCGCATTGTCGGATCTACCGGAGAGAGTATTGGCATCTCAAGTATTCGATCTGGTAATGGATTGAACCCAACTACAACAATCACTGTTACAACTACAAGTAGTGCTGAAGGTTTGGATGTTGATACTCCATTCCGTGTCGAGGGAGTCACTGCAAGTGGATATAATGGTCAGTTTGTTGTTACTGAAAAACTAGATGATAATAGTTTTCAATATCAAGTTCAGAATGCTCCAAATAATCCACTTCCATCTTCATCTGGCGCTACACTTGCACTTCAGTCAGATACTGTAACGGGTGCGTCCCCATATGTCTATAATTGTTCAATGCGTTCTGTATATGGAATGTGTGGACTTCATGCAGATGGATCGAGAACAAATGGATTCCGTTCAATGGTTGTATCTCAGTTCACTGGAATTTCTCTACAGAAAGATGACAGAGCGTTTGTAGTTTTTAACACAGATTCTCCACCAACAGGAAATTACGACGATAGTTCAATCGCCGGTAATGAGACTATTAGTAATAATTCGAGAGCAAAATATAAACCAACTTATAAAAACTATCATATTAAAGCTTCGAACAAATCTGTTATTCAAGCAGTTTCTATTTTTGCGATTGGATTTTCTGAACAATTTGAAACTGAGTCTGGTGGAGAGATTTCTATCACGAATTCAAATTCAAACTTCGGTGCAAAAGCACTAACTTCCGATGGATTCCGCGATGAATCATTTAATCAAGATGATCATGGATATATCACACATATAATTCCACCAAAAGAAGTTCCGATTCAAGAAAATTCTATCGAGTTTGCTTCAATTGATGTAAACAAAACAATTGGTGTTGGATCAACCTCACAATTATTCTTATTTGAGAACACAAATCCTGATGTTGCGCCAGAAAACGTAATTGAAGGGTATCGTATTGGTGCGAGGGAAAACGATCAACTAAAGATTCTTGTATCTTCTGGTGATGAGTTGGTTGAATATTGTGCCAGGATTATAATGCCCGGATCTAACTCTAGTTCCGAAAAATCATTCACCGTTGATAGAAGTTTAGTTGGCATCAACAGTATTGGAAGATATAGTCAGAGTGGAGCAGATAATGTCATCACACTGACTGAACCACATACATTTATTAATGGTGAATCTGTTCGTGTCTATGGTGATACTGGGCAGATTCCTGACGGATTGAGTCCAAATACAATTTATTATGTAATCACGGATAAAAATTCTTCAAGTGGTTTATCTACTACTACGAATATTAAACTCGCAAAAACATTAAATGATGCTACAGATGGAAATAATCTGATTATTAATGAAAAGGGTGGATTATTAAAGATTGTTAGTAAAGTTTCTGATAAGAACTCTGGAGATATTGGTCATCCAATTCAGTTTGACTCCTCAAATAATCAGTGGTACGTAAATGTTTCTTCTGCTTCCACAGAAAATACAATTTACTCTACTATTGCTGGTTTTGGAACTGATTACTTTGGACCAGCTACACCAAGAACATTTATCAGTCGTCAGAAGGATAGTCGAAATGCAGTTGATACTGTTTATCGTATGCGTTATGTAATTCCTGCAAATGCATCAGCGACCGCTCGTCCCCCAACTGATGGATTCATCATTCAAGAATCAAATACTTCAATTGGATCTACTACTACCGAAATACAGAAGTATTTTGGGAGTGGATCTCTGAGTAGTTCAAACGAACAAAGAAATTATCGATTCATATCTGATGTGAATTGGTCTGGAAATATGACTATTATCGATACGGAAGTTCCCCACCAGTTATCTGTTGGATCTGAAGTAGAATTGGTAAATGTTCGCACTACAAGTAATCCAACAGCGTCAAAAGGATCTGGATTGAATAATTGCTATTCTGTTGTTGGCATCACAAGTGCAAAACAATTTATGGTCAATGCCCCATCAAATCCTGGCCAGTTTCTGAACGATACTTCTGCAAGAAATACTGATCTTCCATATTTTAGAAGAAAGAAATACTCAAATACTTACTATGTTTATCGAATTGAGGAGTCTCAAAAATATGTTGCTGGTCAACAGGATGGAGTATACTATTTGACTCTGATCAATGCATCAAATTCTCCAACAGTTTCGCCATTTACAGAAGATAGTTTCTCTCAACCAGTTACAAACCTTTTCCCACAAACAAACCGCGACACTCCAAAATCCGATCCTGATGAGTCAAAATGTTTTGCGTCATCTGATCTCATCGGCGAAGTTGTGGTTGATGATCCACAACATAGTATCACAAAAGAAACGACAAACTTGATGATTCGTGATACTGATGTTGGTGTTGGCATAGTAAATATTATTTCTGCTTCCGGAATCGCACATACAATCTATACAAATATTGATCACGGATTGAATCGTATCACCAAATTGAGTATCGTTGATGGTGGATCTGCATATGGTTCTGGTTCTTCTGGAAGTCTTTATAATGCAAGACTGGTTAGCATTGGATCTTCTGTTACTGGAGAGCACGGCACTGTAAAGATTAACTTTAATGCTGGTGGAACTATTACTTCACTTCAAGTAATGGACGGCGGAAGTAATTATAAAGTTGGAAATACTATGGAAGTGGTAGGTGTCACAACATCTTCTGGTCACTCTCCAGCTGTTGTTCGTGTTGATTCCATCTACAATAACGTTGGAGATTCTATCCGCGTCATTGGAGTTTCCTCTGAAAAATATTCTGGATACAATGATCTTTATCGTATTACTGAAGTCGAATCTGATACTTCTCTTATAGTTGAGTCTGCAAATGTTATTTCTGGGTTCTCTGAAACTGGAATCGGAGTTGACTTATGTAATAATTCTCAAATGTATTTGACTGGAGAGTCTATACTTGTCAACTCTTTTGATTATGACCATATGTCTGGTATTGCTACAATTACCTCAAATAGTAGTCATGGATTAAGTGTTGATCAAAAGATTCGACTGTCGGGTGCAAACGAAAATCAATATAATGGCGATTTCATTGTCACACAAGTTCTTGATAACTTGTTAACACCAACATATTCTTTTAGTGTCAACCTAGGTATCTCAACAGAATCTCCGATTCAAACCGGAACTATGTATGCTTATCGTGAAGGTGTGTCATCAAATAATGGTTTTGTAAGCGTTGATAATGAAAATATTAACGGAAGAATGATACCAACTTACGACGGTGTCACCTCAACATTATCCTCTTCGATTACAAATGTCACATCCGAAAACATTTCTCTCACAAATATCAGCGATCTTGGAATTATCATTGGAGATTATTTACTTATCGGAGATGAAATTGTAAGAGTTAAAACTACAACTTCGGGAACAAATCCAATTACAGTATTTCGCGGAGTGTTGGGATCAGAAAGATCTTCCCACCAGGCAAATACTTTAGTTAGAAGAATTCGTGTGAATCCTATTGAACTGCGCAGACATTCAATCATTCGTGCATCTGGACATACTTTTGAATATGTTGGATTTGGTCCTGGCAATTATTCAACTGCACTTCCAGACAAACAGGACAGAGCTATTTCTCCTAGTGAAGAACTTTTAGCTCAGTCAACCAAGAAGAGTGGTGGAGTAAACTTCTACAGTGGAATGAATGATAAGGGTATTTCATATTCTGGAAATCGTAAGTCAAGTACTATCACTGGAAAAGAAGAGATTTTTGAAACTCCAGTTCAGACAATTGTCGGCGAAGATATTTCAACTCTACCAGAACTAAATGTTATTAATCCCGTAGAAGGAACATTTAGTCGATCTATCCGTGTTGAAGGTGGAAAAAATAATAAGGTTGCATCAGAATTCAACGGGCCTCTAATCGTTAATAACAAGATTACTTCTAATTCTGATAAAGGTATTGAGGCAAACTCTTTATTCTTGCAGGGTAATGCAACTGTATCAAGAAAGGTTACTGTAGGCATATCAACACCAATTGTCTCTGGTAATCCTGGAGATGTTATTTTCAATGCAAATCCAAATGAGGGCAGTCACGTTGGTTGGATTTATACTTTAGAAAGTAGTTGGAGACGTTATGGAAACTTGAGTCTCTCTGGCGATCTTAATATCGGTACATTTGATGCACTTGGCATTGGCACTAACAATCCTAGAAACTGCACATTAAAAGTTGGTAGTGGTCAGACTTCAGTATGTGTTGATGATAGTGGTGTTGGCATTGGAACCACTGCAAATGGATTTAGTTTACATGCATCTGGCCCCATCAACTTCATTGGAACTTGCTACGCTACAAATTTTGTAGGAGATGGATCTCAAATTGAGAATCTTAATGTTGAACAGACTGGTTGGGCTCCAGTTGTAGATGGAATTTACAATACAAACTTGAATAATGTGGGTATTGGAACATCTGTACCTAGATTTAATCTGGAACTTGGACCAGTTGGATCTGATGATATTTCCTTACATGTCAATGGTAAATCTAGATTTATTGGATTTATAGAAGCAAATGATATTGTCGTCGGTGGAGCTCTTACGGTAACCGGTGCATTTAATTTTGGAAATGCTGAATCCGGAAACATTCAGGCATCTTCTGTCGCTATTGGTACATCTGAACCGTCACAACCTCTTCAAGTTGGTGCTGGTACGACACAGATATTTGTTGTAGACAGTTTCGGTTCTGTTGGTATTGCATCAACACAACCACAAGCAAATCTTGATGTTAATGGTACAACCAAATTCAAATCATATTCTGAAAGAGTAAAAGATCTAGAAATCGTTGCAAATGCTGTGGCGATTAATTTATCAGATGCAAATAGTTTTACTTGCACAGCAACATCAGATATTAATGAGTTTGTTTTAACAAACATACCTTCAGAATCTACATCATTTACGATCAAAATTGATCAAGATTCTATTGGAGGTCGTACTATTAGTATTGACGTATTTAAAGATAATACGGGAACTCCTATTCCAATATATTGGCCTGGAGGAGTTGTTCCAGTTGTAACTCCAACCGCCAACGTGTCTGACATCTATTCATTCAAGATGTTTGATGGAGACAATATCACCAGTTCTGGTATGTATGGTGTTGTTGGAGGACAGAACTTCTCATGAGTGGATTGTTTCCTAGAATTCCAACTTCTCTGGATCTTAACGGTCCAGAACTTTCTTTTATACAACAACCAATAGGAGCTGCTGCTAGTGTTGCTTCTGGTGTGGTTTCTCTTATTGGTATTGCCACTGCTATATTTCCAGAAGATCAACAATCTAGAAACGAAAATAGTGGATATATTGCATATCGTTGGTATCGAAATGGAGAACTTCTAACTGATAGTGTTAATGTAACTGGTTCCGCAAGCACTACGTTGACACTATCTGGATTAAAAAATCCTGATGATAACGGAATTAATGTTTTTGTTCGTGCCGATTATATTCCATCTGCATATGAAAGTGGTACAACTGGAAATGCATACAATGAACCACTTGATTCCAATACTGCAACTATTACAGTATTTCCGACTTTTGAGATTACAAATCAACCTAAAGATTTAACAGTCGTTGAAAACATTCCAGCAGTTTTTAACGTTGACGCGGAAACATCTGATGGATCTGAATCTAAACTATCATATCAATGGAGTTTGAATGGTCAACCTTTAGTTGATGATGCAAGTTCTATCATCGGATCTCAGACAAAAGAACTGAGAATTACAAGGAGCATACCTGCACTGGAGAGAGTTTTTTGTACAGTCTCTCATTCTAATGCACAACCAGGTATTCTTACAACAACTGAAGCAAAGTTGGATATTACACCAGCAAGAGTTGTTCTCAATTATGAAAGATTTGGTGCTGGTTCTGGTGGTAGTGTTTTGGTGGGATCTAGAAACTTGGTTGCCGGAGGGCATTTATCGTTCCGTGCTGATGCAAATGTAAAGTCTCGTACAGTTGTTGTTTATCCTCCAGAAAAAGACGTAGATGTAAAGATTACACTTGGTGCAGCTGCTGGTGCTGATCGCGGAAATTATCGTGGAGGAAATGGTGGAATTTCAGTATTTAAAATGAGAATGATAAAAGATACTGAGTATGTCATTAAACTTGGTGTGAACTCTTTTCAAGGCGGAGGACCAAAGGGTGGAAATAATGGAGGTGGAGGACTTGCTGTTATCTATCGTAAGGCAACTGTGATTGCTGTTTGTGGTGGTGGGGGTGGTGCCGGTACTAATGGTCGTGGTGGTGATGGTGGTGGATTGCAAATCGCTGGAGAAGATGGTAAAGGAAGAAATCATGGAATTGGTGGAGAGTTTTTTTCTGTTGACAATTTAGGTGTTGCTGGTTATACTCAAGCAGGAAGAACTGCATACAATCAATTTGACTCTAGAAGTTCTGGTGGAGGTAAACTTGGTGGATGTACATTAGGTAAGTACTGGCATATTCAGGGAAAGACACCTTGTGAAGATGTGGGGAATGTTAGATTTTATAGTGCTGGTGGAGTTCCTGATAATCAAACCTCTATATTGATTCGCGGATATAAGTCTGGTCAGGGATTCCGAAACAACGGTGGTGCTGCTAGTGGTAATCAAGGTGGTGGTGGAGCTGGAGCAAGAGGTGGATCTGGTGCATTGGGTGATGGTGCAGGTGGTGGAGGCGCTTCTGGTTATGCATCTAGTGAAATTGAACTTCTGAATAGTTTGGAACTTCCTGGAGGTACAGAGTTGGGTGGTAATGATGATGTTTCATTTATTACAATCGAAGCATTTACAACCTCACCGGATAATAACTACCCACCATATATTCCACCTGCATCTGGTGCTCCAATGTCGAGAGAAAGAACAGTAACTTGGAATGTTTCAAGAAGTACCGGTAATGAAAACACCATCACTTTTACAAAGGAGAGTGGTATTGGTCCATCATCATTAACTTGGGGTCCAAATAGTGCAAGTTTAACATCACAGATTTCTAAGGATGCTGTATATGTGTTCTCAAGTTCAACATCAAGCACTGGTCAGGAACTCAGTCGAACACTTGATGGAAACACTCTGAAGATAGAGGATGGTGGTGATAATGATTTTGATGATTTGACCATTACTCCAAGTGATGGAAGATTTATAAATGACTCTCGATGGGTTGCTGATTGGTAATATAAATAATAAAAAATATATTGGGGGAGAGTGAACCCAAATGGCAGTCAACAAGAATTTTGTCGTTAAAAATGGATTACAGGTTAGTGATAATCTAATTTTTGCAGACGCACTAGAAGGTAGAGTTGGTGTTGGAACAACATCTCCTAAAGATCATCTTCTTCATGTTTTTGGCGGCATTGGAGTTACTGATGCTTATGTCGCAGGTATTACTACTATTGCGGATAATCTTCAGGTTGGTCTGGGTGGAACAGTACTGAATGTTATTGCAACTCCTGGTATTGAAAACTTTATTGGTATTGGAAACTCAACACCGGAATACTTATTAGATGTTCGTGCTCCAGTTTCTACAGGACAAACTTCATTATATGTTTACGGTGATGCAAGAATTACTGGTGATTTGCATGTAGGCGATGATCTAACATTTGACGAATTAAATGCTCGACATGCGGATATCTCTGGACAAACAAGTATTAATCTTTTAAGTGTTTCTGGTATATCAACATTTACGGGTATTGGATCTTTTGGAAGTGATCTGTACGTTGATGGAAATTTAAATGTAGTTGGTGATGTTGTCTATGATGAGGTTAATGGAAGAAACCTCAGTATAAGTGGTATTACAACAACACAAAACCTTGATGTTCCAAATCATACTTTATTAAATACACTTAGTGTTTCTGGTGTATCAACTTTAACGAATCAAGTAGAGATTCGAAGTGATGATACAGCGCCTGGTAGAATTGATTTTTATTGTGAAGTCAACAATCTTCATAGAGTAAGATTAAAGTCTCCCCCTCATGCAGAATTTAGTGGTAATCCAGATGTAATACTTCCTAGAGTATCTGGTGACCTTTTAGTCGGTAATACTACATCACCAATCAGTCAAGATCTGAATACGACTGGTATCATCACCGCAAGTTATTTCTATGGAGACGGAACACATCTTGAGAATGTAATTCGTGGAGTTGGCATTCAGACTGGTGGTGGACCTATTTCATATGGTGCCACGATTCTTAATTTTGCTGGTCCTGGTGTTAGCACTTCATATTTTGATTCGAATGTTGGTGTCGGAACTATTTTCTTTCGCGGTGGCGGAGGAGGAGCAAATGTAGAAGTTTCAAACAGTGCTCCCGAAGATCCAAATCTTGGTGACCTTTGGTTTCATAGTGAAATAGGTAGAACTTTTATTTACTATGATGAAACTGAACTTGGTGTCGGCACTGATGCTTTCTGGGTTGATGCAGCTCCTGCTAGTTCTTCTGGTAATAATAATGTTTCTGGTAGCACATCAATAACTGTTTCTGAAAATGCTCCAAACACATCCCCTTTACAAGAAGGTGCTCTCTGGTGGAATAGTTCTGCAGGTGATGCAAGTTTATATGTCCTTTATCAAGATCCAGATACTGGATTAAAACAGTGGATTGAAGCAAGTCCTGCTACTACTACTGTTGATATGTCTAATTATAGCACCACTGCTGAAGTTAACACTATAGTTGACAATAAAATAGCAAATGCTGCTCTGAGTTTAGCCTCTCTTCCAACACTTCCATAAATAATAAGAAGGAGTCATCTAAAAAGTGTCGTTAAATTTTCCAAGTTCACCATTCATTGGTCAAGTTTATTATAATTCTACCGCTCAGTATTTTTATGAGTGGAATGGAAGTGTTTGGAAGAGCGTTCCTCAAACAAGTTCTTCACATATAAAAGTGATTGATGATATTTCTTCTTCATTTAATGGAGTTAATACATCATTTGCGATTACTTCTGATACACAAGTGATATATCCAGAGTCATCAAAATTGATTCGATTAAATTTGGGTGGTGTAATACAAGATCCATCAAGTGATTATTCTGTTTCTGGATCTAATTTAATATTTTCTACGCCGCCAGCTGCAGGATTATCTTTTTCTGCTATTATTCTGGGGACAACATATAATACATTTGGAACCGACATTCAAATTGTTGGTGAAGTACTTCTTGGATCTTCTCCATCATGGACTGGAACCTCTGGAATTACAGTTTCTCAACAATCATCTGGAACATATCGAGTGGTTTTTGATTCCAGTTTTGGTTCCCAATATGACTACATTGTTAATGCAAATATTATGGATCATGATGTGTCTGCAATTGGCATTACCAGACATACAGATCACTGCGAGTTCACAATTTCTGATACAAATACTGGTAATGCAATTGACACTGGCAGTCTGTCTGTCAGTATAATTAATAAACCATAAGTGACTCAATTCTATAAATAAAAAAGTAGTGCCTAGTAACCCAAGAGAACGAAAATGGCAATTAAAATCCAGGGACAAACAGTTATTGATAATAGTCAAAATATCAATGTAACTGGAACTGTTACTGCAAATTCTTTCCAATTACCAGATGGATCACCTATTAGTGGTAGTGCATCTATCACTGTTGGAGAATCTGCACCAGATACGACATCTTTAGAAGAAGGTGCTCTCTGGTGGAATAGTTCCTCAGACGACGCAAGTTTATATGTTCTTTATGCTGATCCAGATACTGCAGCAAAACAGTGGATCGAGGCAAGTCCCGCTACTTCTACAGTTGATTTGAGTGCTTATAATACATCTACTGAAGTTGATACAAAAATTGCTAATGCTGCACTTAGTCTGTCCTCCTTACCAGCACTGCCATGAGTACCATAAATGACTCTGACCTACTTCTTGTTGAACGCAACGGAAACCTTCACCAAATTACCTACGATCAAATGAGCACACTAAACGACGACGATATCCTACTCGTAGAACGCGGTGGGGTTCAATACAAAGTAGAAGCACAGTATATAAGTACTGGACCCAACGGTTTGATTGTCCCTCCCGTTGAAGTCCTTACACCCATCAATGGTGCTGGTATTACTGAGTTTGATCAGTATGAACCTCTATCTAGTGTTATCACTGCAGTAGGAGAAGCAGGCACGCTTGCCAAAGACACTGACGATATTCAGAGTGTTGCTGATGAAAGCGCATGGAATGAAAGTCAGGTTTGGAGTGGGGGATCAAGTTCGGATGGTTATTCTGGATATCCAGTTACGAATGCTTTTAATGGCGATCTTTCAAACATAGTTTATGCACCTATTGAGAACCCCCTGACTATAACCTTACCTGGAGGTTCCATACCATTAACAAGTGGTTTAAGAGTTTATGCTATAAAAGCCGGATCTCAATCCAGTTTCTTTGTTAATGGCAACGACTATACATCTCAAGTCGGCACTTCTGCTGGATGGCACACAATCACAGGAGAAACAGAAATTACAAGTATTGGAATAGTAAATAATAATGTCGACTATACTGGTTTATACGCGGTCGAAGTCAATGGGAAACTCCTGATTGACGCAATTGATGACAGTCAGGTTTGGAGTAGTTTTGGTACTGGCACTCATTATGGTGCTAGAGATTGGAGTAAAGCATTTGATGGTGTTATAAGCACCAGCCCTAATGGACATGCATTTCCCAACCCAAGCCAAACCATGACTTGGACGCCCCCTTCACCCATAACTGTAAACGAGTCTGTAGTCCTTTACGGCCTTAATGATACCGATAGTTCGACTTATGGGATGAAAGTTAATGGAAGTAGTAGCTTCTTACCCGCGAGCACTGGGTATGGACAGCCTATAACTATTCCGGCTGCTGATATTGGTGGATCTTTGTCTAGTATTTCGTTAATATGTAACGCATCGCAATACGGACCATATCTGACGGCTGTTGAAGTTGACGGCAAACTATTGATTGATGAGGGCATTCGCACTCGTCCAACAACAGGAAATAAAGTCCTCTCATTCCCCACCAACACTAACTTCAGCAGATTGTCGGTTGGTGATGTGATTCAGAATTCGGAATTCAATATTTCCCACACGAATTCGGGTACTATATCGAATGGAAATTTATCAATATCAGCAACTTCAAATTTCTATGTTGAAGGTTTATCAACAGTTCCTGCCTCAGGATATAATAATTATACCGAACTTACAGTTGATTCTGTTTCTGGTAACTCACTGATGGGTTTTGCTGTTGGTGATGCAAGCACATCGATCATTTCGGGATTAGGATCATATGTTACTTATAGAGAAAACGGTGCAATCATTAAATATCCCGGCAACCAAACCCTTGGTAGTGTTGCATCTTACACTGCGGGCGATGTCCTTGGCATAGCCATAGATAGTACTAATGTCAAATTTTATAAAAATGGTGCCTTACAAGGCGCTTATACTCATGGATTAACTGGTGAATATTTTGTCACTGGTTTTGGTGCTAATCAACATTATCAAGGCACAACAACAACAAAACTCACTGCTAACTTTGGTGCAACTGACTTTGTACATACTCCACCAACTGGTTACTCAGCACTTGGCACGCAAATCATAGCCATTGAAGCTGATGCAACACCTCCGACTATTACTGTTAGTGGTGGTACTTGGGATACTACAAACCAAAGTCAGGTTTGGAGTAATTGGTCTGCAGAGACTGGTTCTTTATACTTAGATGGTAGAAGAGTAAGTGCATTCAATGGAGACTTCACAAATATTGGACCTGGTGCTTTTGCGGGTAATCCCAATGTTATTCAGTGGAATGGAAACATTGAGTGGACTGATAAGATTGAAATTATGGTTGCAAACCAAGCCGCAAATACTAGTGGAGTAATAGGACCCTGGTTCTTTGAGTTTATTCATGCTGGAGGAACATTAAGAATAGATTCTAGTAATTGGACCGGACATAACAGCACTGACGCTGAAATTTCTGCCGGAACAATTCCCTTCTTCGACTTTACCAGTCAATTGGTTTCTCCACTAACCAGAATTAGAGTATCAAATGGAACAGGTAGTCAACATGCTCCAAGTATCGGTGCTGTTAAAGCAGATGGTAAACTCTTGGTTGATGCAATCGAAGATAGTCAAGTTTGGAGTAACAATGCTGTCACCACGGGGAATAGTGGAAATTGGACAGATCTAAGTAACTTATTTAACGGCAATCTCAGCAACTATGCACATGCCAACATTAATGCTAGCCCTGTCGTAGTAACCCTTACATTTGATCCCCCACTGCCTGCAACTAGTGGAGTCAAAGTGTATGGTGGAATGACAAATAGTAATGTTATTTGGAGAGTTAATGATGAAGCCAATGCTCCATTTAATAGCGCCAATTACAACTCTGTTGAAAATTTCTACTCATTTACAGGAGATGTAAGTAGTATTACTATTGGAAATTCTGATGGTACCAATAATTCGTCTGGCTTGTACCTTTATGGTGTAGAAGTTGACGGTAAACGTCTGATTGAACCAGGCATTCGTGATTTTGGCGACAGTAGTCTGTCATCTTCTATCCCCTATGAAAAGAGTCTGACCTTCACTGATGACACTCAACTGGCCAATATGGTTGGTCCGCTTGAGATGACTGATGCAAACGGTGATGTCGTCACTCCTGTTAGCGACACCATTGCGAACGTTAGTGGTAACACACTTACTCTTGCAAGTGACACCAATCTTGCATACTTCCAACCTGGTGATGAAGTTCAGACTGGAGTTCAAGTCGTTTCAGTTGATGAAGCTGCTCCTAGTATCACTGTTGATGGTGGAAGTTGGTATGGCGCTGATGGCACGGGTGGTACCTATGAAATCTCGAAGTCTCTGAGATTTAACTCAGCTGATGTGGCGTCTCTTTCAAAAGAATTCTCGTCTGCAGGAAACCGTAAGACCTGGACTTGGTCATCTTGGGTAAAAATTAGTGCCACAGGTTATCATAACTTGTTTGCCAATCTAGAAAGCAATACGAATGGACTTTATGTATATTTTTACGATAACAAGTTATACATTGAAGACTATCAATTAAGTAATGGAGCTAATTTAAACGTCGACGCTTCGTTCGGTGATTACGCAGATTGGGTTCATATCGTAATTGCTTACGACACGACCCAGGCTAACGATGTCGATAGGGTGAAAGTGTATGTCAATGGCGAACAAAGGACAGTAAACGGAGGATTTCCAGCCCAAAACCAAGATGGTCAATGGAATCAAGGATCCCGCACTCACTATATTGGAAGGCAAACTGATTCCGTTACAAATTACACCTTAGATGCATATTTAGCTGACGTATATTTTATTGACGGCCAAGCTCTTGCACCGACTGCATTTGGTAAGGTTGACAACAATAATGTCTGGCAAGCTAAGGCAGCATCTATTCCTAGCCTTAACAATGGTACGACCTGGTCAAGTTCTAGCTACAACGCAGTGACTGGAACAACTGGTTCCACGGACATGACAAATGCGTTTGACGGTGACCTTTCTACATTTACATCATTGGGTTCTGGAGACGGATCTACCACTGCAACTGCTGTTTTTACTCCGCCATCACCAATTACAGTAAACACTGGTGTACGTGTGTATATTGGTGTAGACCGAGGACAAAAAATTTCCGTCAACGGAAGTCAAACCAATGCCTCCGTTTCTGCTGGATGGAATAATGTCAGTTTTACAGGTACACTAACATCGCTGTCTATTGGCCCAACAAATGCAGGTTCTTCAAGCAATATTGCTGCCATTGAAATTGATGGTGTTGTATTAGTTGATGGAGCTACTGCTTATGGCACAAATGGCTTCCACTTAGACTTCAGTGATTCAAGCAGCACATCCACATTAGGATACGATGCGAACGGGACAGTAACTACTGGCAATTCTGGTCCTTGGGCTAGCGGATTTAGCAGTGGTACGGTTTCAAGCGGTGATACACACAGTACAAATGCTAATACTAATACTCTGAATATTGATACTGCTGCTTTGGGTGCTTATGACATTACAATCACTAAGACTGGAGGTGCAAATGACATCTATCTCTCAACAAGTGATACAAATAGTGGTTACAACTTCCTTGAAAACAATCTGACAACAGTCAGAATTACCAATACCGGAACTCCCAGCCATAGTTTTAGTCGATGGGTGCAGATTTCAGGATCTGGTGGTGGAAATGTAACTGTAAGTATTACAGGAACTGCAAATGGAACTATTACCGGAAACAACTGGACCGTTAATAACCTCACTGCAACCACATCTACCGCTACTTATAATTCAACATATGGTAGTGGTATTATCGCTTCACAGGCAGAAAAAGTCTTTGACGGCGATCCTTCAACCTATGGTGTTGCTAATTCTGATTTTGTAGGTTTTAACTACAGTGGCACATCCCTTTTGTTCAAAATTGAAAACAGCAGCTCATCTGATAGGTATTTCTTAGTCCAGCCTTGGGTAAGCGGAACAGTTAGCAACAGTGGTACTTTTGGTGGCCAGTCAGTAGGAACTGTATCTGGAAACCAATGGACAATACCTGCAAACTCTACAGGAACAGCAGTATTTACATTCCCTAGTGGTTACGATGGTTATGGAAGACTTTTCCCCAGTAATTCAGGAGCCGATCAACGCATTTACTACATGGTTGCTGGTCCTGCAGATGGTGGAGATATTGACTCTCTTGCAGACACTCCCACTTCTAACTATGCAACTTTGAACCCATTATTCGGTGGACAGAACAGTCCAGTATTATCAAATGGTAATTTGACTTATAGTCATCAGACTGGAGTAATGATTGCTACTATGCCTTTTGGTAAGACTGGAAAATGGTATTTTGAAGTTGAAATGGTTGGCAGTAATGCTGGCATTGGTATTGCCCTTAATGGGGTACCTAGTAATCAGTATCTTGGATATGATACTAACTCGTGGACATATTATTCCAACATGAATAACACTTCTGGCGGAATATATACAAATTATAATTCTAATGGTACTATTATACCTTATGGATCGGGATATACCAGCGGCGATGTTATTGGTGTTGCTTTTGATAGTGATACTGGAGAACTTTCTTATTATAAAAATGGTGTATCTCAGGGTGTTGCTTTTACTGGATTTAATGATGGAAGGGACTACTTCCCGGCCGTTGGTAGTGGATCTTTCAGCGGAAATTTAAACTTCGGCCAACGTCCTTTTGTCTATGATGCACCAAGTGGTTACAAGGCTCTCACCACGGCTAACATGACTGAACCAACAATCAAAGACGGCTCGAAGTACTTTGATACTGTGACTTATTCAGGAACTGGTGGACCACAAAATATCGATGGCATGGCCTTTTCACCCGATCTCGTATGGATCAAGACAAGCAGTCCGGCAAATGACCATGTTTTGATTGACACAGTAAGGGGTCCTGGCAAACGACTTTTTAGTAACCTTACTCAAAGTGAATCAGACCAACCAACTTCTCTTTCTTCATTTAACAGTGACGGATTTACACTTGGTTCACATACATCTGTCAACCAAGCATCTCATAGTTATGTTGCCTGGGCCTGGGATGCAGGTGACACCACAGAAACAATTGCTGTTGGTGGTCTGAACAGCTCTGCTTATGATCAAAGCCAGACTTGGAGTACTTATGGAACCTTTACTGGTAATTTCAGTCAAGGTGGCAATATATACAACTGGGTTGGTGTTTTTAATGACGGTGAACTTTACAACGATTATGGTTCAATGTACTTGCTTGATGGTACGGGTAAGTGGACATTAACTAATCCTATTGCTTGTAACTCTGAAGTTAAGTTCTACATGCACACAGCTACGAGTTTTACGATCAATGAGGGACTAAGCGATGAAATAACAAGTACTTCAACCGGGTCTGGCTATCATTATCATTCAATACCTTTTACTGGTGATATAGCAAGCATTAAAGTCAACACAGCAGGTACATACCTAATTCGTATTTTTGTAGACGGCAAAGCCTTAATTGATCCTACTATTTCTATGCCAAACGTCCCATCACTCGGATCACAAGTCCGAGCCAATCCGGAGGCTGGGTTCTCAATAGTAACTTTTACAGACTACACTTTCTACACTGATTATACTTTGGCTCACGGATTGAATGATACTCCTAAATTTATTATTGCACGCGATTCAACTTTAACTTCTCAGTGGGCTGTTTATCATTCCGATTTAACTTCTGGACATAACTTATATTTAAATCAGACCGCAGCATCAGGGACAAGAGCTACTGGTAATATATTCGTAGGTGATCCAACATCCTCTGTCTTTACATACCGTTCTAATAACGGCGGTAGCCCTCATAATGGAGTCGCTTACTGTTTCGCCCCAGTGGAAGGCTACTCAGCCATGGGCAGCTACACCGGCAACGGTTCTACTGATGGCCCGTTCGTATATACCGGCTTTAAGCCAGCATTTTTAATGATTAAGAACACTGGTGGCGATGACTGGTACATTTATGACAATGAACGTTCAAATACAAAACCATTATTCCCTAATGGTAACTATGCAGAACAACCAGATGATAGACCAGTAGAGTTTCTCAATAACGGATTTAAAATTAGGTATAATCAATTCTTCAATGCTACTAATGCGAATATGATCTACATGGCCTTCGCTGAACATCCAGAAAACACAACACCTGAAGTTGATACATCTGGTGAAACACAGGTTGCACTTGATCCACTTGCGGCGATTGCAACAGATATCCTTGAAATTAATGGTACGACAATGTATCTGAACGGTGCAACAGGTCCTTGGCGTACAGGACTCTCCATCGAGGGTTCACAAATTAATGCTGCACCTCCAGGACCAAGTGAAATTACTTTCACATCTCAGAATCAAGGCACTCCTGTATTCAGTGGTGTGGATGCGACTCTCGCAAGTCGTACCTGGACATTGGAATCTGGAGCATCTGCAACAGGTCCTTGGACATTGGTTGATACTTATAGTGACTTTGGAGTTCTGAACACACAAACAGGTGCTACACCTTGGACAGAGAACAAACCCACACTTCAACCAAATACCTACTACAGAATTAAAGTTCAGTACAATTCCACCAATGCAGATTCTGTCGAATCTGTATACAACACCTTTAAAACCGGAGACGAATGATGAAGTACTACCATCAACCAGAAAATAGAATCATCACAACAGAAGAATTAATTCGCAAGTATGGGTCTCCAACACCCGTACCCGGACTTGGGACTTATGAACTTACTTCCCAACCAGAGTTTACACCAGTTGCATTTGCACTGATGCCTGATGGAAAATATGCTCCAATCCAGAGCATCTGATATATTAATTACCAACTTTACCCAATTTCTAAATACTAAAAGAAATGTTCAAACAAAATTTCGCACACAATGATCGGTCATATAATGCTCAGTCACAATACAAAGGAGGTAATTGAAAATGTCCGCTATTAATTTTCCCGATCCTAGTCAATCACCATGGACCAATGAATCTACAGGTATTACTTATACTTACTCAAATGGTGTTTGGAAGGCATTAAGTTCTGAGGAGACATTCCTTAAACAAGCTGATGCAGATTTAGCATATTTAAAGAAAAATGACGGTGGAACACAACAAGTCATCTCTGGTGGTGGCGGACTGAATGTCGATGGTGATGTTCAGAAGAAAGGAAATACTGTTCCTTCTGCTGTAATGGGAGCATCGGCACCATCAAATCCTGGTATATGTGATTTCTGGACTGATACTTCTGGCGATGATCCAGTCCTTAAAAGCTGGAATGGTACAGAGTGGGTAGAAGTTGGATCTTCAACTCCTAGTGAGCTTTCTCCCGTCATCAGTAATGTAACCTTGACAGAGAATGATACTACTGGAGATCGTTTTACCAGTCAGACATTTGATGTTGATATTACAATGCTGCGTGAAGGTGAACCATTCAGTCAAAAAGGACTTAAAGGTGAGGTAACTGCTGAATTTTCAGTTTATCCAAGTACTGAGTCAATTGCTTCCAATGCAATTACTACATTCCCAAATGATAATAAGTCATACAACTCCGTAAGCTATACTAATTATGGTTCTGCAAAAGTTTATGGAACCGATCCAACGGGAAATGGTGTTTGGTACTTCATAAGAGGATTTAGTTCCAACCAATATCAGTTTTGGATAAACGCTGACCCCGGTACGCCGTCCCAGAGCTATGCCTGGGGTACTTCAGATCATACCAACAGCTACAGTTCGGGTTATATCGACGCAGCTACTTACTTTGAAAGTCCCGACGAGAATTATATCTTTGCTCATAGATTCAGACGCGATTGTTCTACTGTAATGCCTTCTTGGAGAAGACCGGCTGACGGTAGTGGCCCTTGGCAAGCGTTTAATAATGGAGGGCATGAAATGTCAGTACCTTTTTGGGATTCTGAACATCAAGTCTGGTGGACTTTCCGTATGAGTGGCACTTCGCTACAGTACTGTAAAGGCACTAGTATGGGATCGACGAGTCTGGGTGAGAGGTGGGAGACCAGTAATACATCTCAATCTAGTGGAATGTATGCCGTTGGTCCTGATAGAATAGTTGTAACTCGCCGCAACAACAATTCTGGCACAGTTCGCACGAATGTATTTGCTAGAAACAGTGATTCTGGTATTCAAGAACTTGGTGGCTCTAGTGCGTTAGATAATAACAATAGCAACGCCGAGTATATTAAATATTTGAATGGTATTTACTGGATTAACGTTGATGGTAATTTATATAAATCATCAGATGGCTACAATTGGTATTCTGGGGGTGCTATTAGTACCGATTCAGATTACTATAATATCGGTCTCGAATATAACCCCGAATCAGGGAAGATTGAAGCCTATGGTTACAGATATAGTGGCAGAAGATTGCAAGTACACACCACCAACAACAACGGTGCTACATGGGTTTTAGCACATGATACTTCATACACTGATAATCAGAGACCGCAGATGGTGTTCGTTGCTGGTAACAAATTGATATGGTGGGGTTATGATAGTAACAGATTCCATGAATATTCCTACCCTTACAATGAACAAACTGTCACTTTGTCTGGCACTGGTGGCGACTATGCTGATTTCAATGTAGGAGATTCGATTCGACCTGCGGGTTCATCAATTTCATCTGAGCGAGGAGTAATCACTTCTATCTCAGGCACAAGCATTGCGGTTAAATCTGACTACGTTTATCAAGCTGGTGACGTAATAGAAGCTGTTCATCCAACTGGTACTTCAGTTTCCAGTCGTTATCTTGTTATTGATGCGACCGGATCAGTTACGAGCACTGTTAGTTCTGACCCTGGTTACGTAAGCATTGGTCCTAATACCAGTAAAACCCTTACCTTCCCAGCTACTTTCCCATCAGGCAATGCACCTGATGTTGAACTTCCTGCTGGAACAACCTTTAAGGTCTCTGCACAAGCCACCAACTCTATTGGCAGCAGCGAATTTGGACCATCTAACGTTATTACTCCTGCTTGATATTAAAAAGTAAATCTACAACTTTAAACCAATGGACTACGCAACCTATCTATCTGCTAAAAAACTGTTCGAATCTTACGATCTACGAGTAGAGGATAACTCTCTGACTGTAGATGCTGCTTACACAATCAAAGTTGGTAGTGATGTAAGATCTGAAAGAAACTCCAAGTTAGCTGCCACCGACCATCGTATGGTGGCAGATGCTCCTTGGAATACTGCTGCCTGGGCGACCTATAGACAGCAACTTAGAGATCTGCCTTCTCAGGGTGGATTCCCGCATGATGTAACTTGGCCAACAGAGCCAAGTGCATGATTTAATTTGACTCAATTACTTCTCTATACTATAGTCAATTTCTAAATACTAACAGAATGTCCAATTACAACAACGGGTCATATAATGCTCAATCACAATACAAAGGAGGTAATTGAAAATGGCCGTCATTAATTTCCCAGATCCAAGTCAATCACCCTGGACTAATACTACAACCGGCGTAACATATACTTATATCAATGGTGCGTGGAAAGTAACTGGTGGTACTGGTGGTGGTGATGCATCAATTACTGTAGGAACAACTCCACCAGCACCAGCAACAGTGCAAGAAGGTGCTCTTTGGTGGAATAGTTCTGCAGATGATGCAACATTATATGTTCTTTATGTTGATCCAGACACCAATGCAAAGTATTGGGTCGAAGCAAGTCCATCTCTTTCCGCTGGCGGCAGCGAAATAGATTTATCTACATTGGCATCGCTTCCTTCAGCAGGAGAGTAATATCTAATGACCACACTTCAGAACGGCGACAGTTTTCTTGTCCAAAGAACGGACTCACAATCAGGAATATCAACAAACTATCAAGTATCACAGGAGAATCTAATGGCAAACTTAGCAGATGATGATTTGCTGCTGGTGCAAAGAACATCGGCAGGTATTTCAACAAACTATTCAATCACTGGATCTGCTTTGAAGGAAGATCTTAGTGCCACTACCGGATTGATTCGTCCGCCTGTTGCAGTTCTGACTCCTTTGAATGGTGCTGGTATTACTGAGTTTGATCAGTATGAACCTCTATCTAGTGTTATCACTGCAGTAGGAGAAGCAGGCACGATTGTCAAAGATACTGACGAGATTCTAAGTGTTG
>MDSZ01030844.1_pt1 | contig 21445 bp, 3 predicted proteins | sample 811201 | NCBI WGS metagenome assembly MDSZ01 (sample SAMN05326647, study PRJNA326480) | marine metagenome | isolation source: seawater | place: Indian Ocean: North | collected 2010 | reverse complement strand
TGATACCCTGCGCCTTGATAACCTTGGTAACCTTGATAACCTTGGAAGCCTTGGTAGCCTTGGTAACCTTGGAAGCCTTGATACCCTTGATATCCTTGATACCCTGCGCCTTGATAGCCTTGGTATCCTTGATACCCTTGGAAGCCTTGGTAGCCTTGGTAGCCTTGGTATCCTTGATACCCTGCGCCTTGATAACCTTGGTAACCTTGATAACCTTGGAAGCCTTGGTATCCTTGATAACCTTGATAACCTTGGTAACCTGCCCCGGCATAACCCTGATAACCTTGATAACCTTGATACCCTTGGCATCCTTGATAACCCTGATAGCCGCTTAATGCGCAAGGACCATGACATATATCTATACCAGCAGGGTCTATTTGAATAGTATCGTCATCAAAATCAATTTCGTGTTCTCCAACATTCGCGTGAGACTTAACCTTTGCTTGCCCTGTTACAATTTCGCCCCCATCTACGTAATGAACGCAAACAGTTTGGTCTTCTCCAAAACAAGCAACTGCACCAGAATCGACCATCACTGATCCAGCAGCAATACTCTTGATATCGCTTAAATTAGGTTGCGCATGGTAACTTAATTCTTGGCAAGCCGCGCAACCTTGATTTCCTTGATACCCTTGGTAGCCTTGGTAACCTTGGTTTCCTTGATACCCTTGGTAGCCTTGGTAACCTTGATACCCTTGGTAACCTTGGTAGCCTTGATAACCTTGGTAACCTTGATAACCTTGGTAACCTTGATAGCCTTGGTAGCCTTGGCTGCCTTGAGGACCTACTTCGCCTTGATATCCATGATAAGCGCAAGGTCCATGACATAAAATGATTTCATCTCCATCCGAAGGAGTTCCAGATATTACATTGCGATCATCCTGAACGACGGTAACAGTAATAGTGCTACCGCTAATCGTACTTACTTGTACGGTGGCACGGATTGCCTCCTTATCATTTTTAACAACAGTTAAACAATAAGTTTCCCCTACGCCTACACATTTAGCCCAAACTTCAGACTCTAAATCCCAAGTGACAACAGCACCTTGTTGATCTGCCGCGTAAGCAACAGCGTTAGAGCAGGAATGAATTAAAGTAGTAGGAGCCGCGTCAAGGAATAAGTTCATTCTCGACTTTTGACCTATAGTCAATAGAGCCTCATTATAAAACGAAGAATTAGTACCAAGACCACAGTTTGTGTGAGAATAATCCATTATATTTTCCCACATGTCATTTCCTACGTGACTTGAGCAAGTATTTATATTAGTAGCGCACCCGGGGGCAGGTCCATTTTGAACAGGAGTATCTTGAACTAAATCATCATCATTACAAGAATGCCCGCTACCTTGAGTTGGACCCCAAATATGATACAACCCAAGGAAGTGCCCCATTTCATGAGCGAAAGTATGTTTAGCGTCCCAGCCTCGTTGAGTATTCAAGAAAACGCATTGATAATGTTCTCCGTAGTATGTATTCGCACCATACGTTATTCCTCCTAAGGTGGCCCATCCTCCATACCCCGCTTCTAATGGAAGATAATAAACGTTTACATATTTATCAGCATCTACATAACTATTTAAATCGCTTGGATTTAGAGAATTAGTTCCTGTAGGATAATTGAATGTCGCCCCCCAAGCGCTTGTATTCCAAGTGTGATGAATTACTTGATGAATTTCAAATCTAATATTGCTTTCCCCAGTAACATTTATCCATCTTTGATTTTTACCTGCATGTCCTTCGACTGTGCCTAAGTAATTTGTTGTTACTGGCTTTAATATATCGTTAGCATATTTTACCGTATCTTCAATTAGATCATTAGTAAGCGATGGTTGACTATAAACATGAAAAATTAATTTTATTGTTCTACACGTATTTGAAACTGAGGGCTGTAATATGTATTGATTATTATTATCTAAAAGGTATAAAGAATCATCATTAGCTGTAATTTGGTTAATTTTATTAATTAAATCTACATGCTCTGGATTATTTTTTAGCATGTGATAGCTATGATCAGAATTACTACAAGGACAGATTGCAGAATCTATATCTTGCTTTAAGAATTTTAATACATCTAAACTGGTTTCAGATTTTTCAGTAGTTAGATTATCGTGTATTATTTCTCTAATTCTTTGTTTACTTACTATCTCTTCTTCATTTTGTATACAGCAAGTAACTTCTTCCCACCCCCAACCGGGTGTAGGCACTACATTTGTGCCATCATTAGCCTTCGTATCATCTGTACATTTATAGCATAACCAAGGATCACTACTGCTAGCTTGGTATTTAATTACGCTAAATTGACCCGGAACAGTAGTTGTATTTTCACCTACCCAGTTAGTACAAGTTTGACACCAAGTACCGTTGCCTGTTCCTCCTATAGTATTAGCATCAAGACAGTTAGCGGATGCACATGCTCCTTGATTAACAACAAGCGAGCCAGCCTTACTACCAGCGCAACCTTCTGTCCAAGTCATTTGCCAAGGCTCATAATATGAGCCACTAGGATGCGTTCCTTTTGAGATACATGTAGTTGTATCCCCGAGGGCATCTGTTATATACCAAGCGGAAGAACTGGAATCCCACCACATTTTAAGAACAACTCCCGAGGTAAAGCCGTCATTAATATAATCAGATTTTCCGTTCCAAACACCTTCGCATTCCCATGTTCCATATAATGCTCCTACCAAATTGGGATCACTTATCGTGTACCCTCCGTCAATAACGCAAAGCTCCTGAACTGGGCATGGATCGGCCGTGGTAGTCGTAGTTGGCGCAGCAGTTGTTGTTGTTGTTGTTGGGCAACAATTTGGGGTAGCTACGTCCGCCGCAACAGCATCAGTTGCAGCGTATCCGGCAGCTTTACACTCGTTAATAATCGTAGCCGTATCAGGCGAATTGCTCCAGATACACCCAAGCTCGTTGCTTGAATCATCTAAACATTTATAACATAAAGCGGGCGCAGCAGTGGTAGTCGTTGTGGGAGTCGGAACATCAAACCTCATGCAAGCAGGGCAACCTTGGTAACCTTGATACCCCGTGAAACAATTTTCTCCGGGAACTTCCACCACCGCTGGCATAGCTGGATCTAAGGCGTTACAATGAGCTAAAGCGGAAGCTTGACTTCCAAATATATACTCCCTTGCGCCCATTATTGGCGCAGAAAATTTTACATCTATATCCCAAGCTGTTCCGGGACCGCTTTGGCCGTTCCAGTTTACCCAAATAAATATATATCTTTTTGATCCATCTATATTGAAGGTTTGAGTTAATGGTCCGGGCGTGTGTCCTGCGGGAGCCCAAGCTTCAGTCGCATCGTTATCCCCGCGTGTAGCATCTAAAAGGATGTCCCCAGCATTTACACAATTTGTTACAGGCTCCTTAACTCCATTAGTCTCCCTACATGCTGCGTTTGCATCTAAAGTGGATTCATAATCCGTGTCTGAATATATGACAGTAATCCAATCTGGCACACTCCAAGGATCAAAAGTAATCTTTAAGTCGCCATCCTTACATAAACCTGAGTCAGTATCATACGTATATACAAGCTCCTCCTCATCTCCTCCATTTGCTCCCTTATTTACTTCTCCGCAGCTTGCGTCACACATCCAGCATTTACCACCATCTTCGCCCGGTTTACCTTGGTAACCTTGATAGCCCTGCCCAATTCCACATTTAACTCCGTCAACTTTTTCAATCTTATTAGAAGAGCCGCCTTGATAATTTTCCTTACACCACTCTGTCGCTGCATTGTAAGATCCAAAATAGTAGTCGTCTTGCGCAACGTTATCTTCGTAACATTCCCAACAATTTGGAGCCAAACAAATTAAAGAGTCAACCAATGTTACGCTTGATTCATACTTACACTTTGAATCGTCAGCAAGAATAGTGTGAGTTGTTGATTGTAGCGCATCTTGATTCCAAGTGGCTTTATCAAAACATAGGCTTGAGGCATTTTCCGCTATCCCCGTGTCTGCGTCTAACTTGTCAGCATAATAAAAACTACCGGGATATTTATTACAACAACAATTGCCATCACCAATGCTTCCTGAAGTATTTGACCATTGATTAGCTTCAGCCGTTACAGAGGTTGTGTTAACGTATCCACTTGTTATACATTCTTGAATAACGTCTGCTTGCGCCATTGTTTCTGCAACATTTACGCAGCCAACCTTTGCGCCTTGATCATCTTCGCATTGATAACACTTATTATAAGTAGTAACATTATTAGCTACAGTAAACCCAACACAATCAAAACCTTCGCACTCCCAGCATTTATAGTCTTCTTTATCTTGTTGACACTCTGATTCCGCGTAAGACTGAGTTCCAAATATATATTTTTTAGTTTGTATTTTTTTTGCGGACTTCAGCCCCGAACAACAAGTGCCATCTACTCCTGTATCCTGAAAGCTTTCGGTAACCCCATTACCTAACGCGTCACACTCAGCCATAATTAGAGAGGGATCATCGAGGTCGGTATATATACAGCCAATTAAAGTAGTGTTTGCATCATAGCATTCAATACAGGTATCTAGAGAAGGCGCTGGTGTAGTAGTGGTAGCACCGCTAGAGCAAGCACATTCTGCCCAATGATTGGTATTGCTAGAACTAGGTTCATAAATATTATAAGGTTGATTTGTCGTTGAATTTGTACCTAAATTATATTCATCCGCTGTTCCAACGAGTTTGTAGCATTTGTTTTGGTAAGAAACCACAACGTCTTGCGACCATATATCTATTCCTGCTAACCAATTCGTACTAGGGACACAGCCCCCTGATGTTCCACCCGTGAAACAAGTGCATTCCTCAAAGAATTCTAAGCCAGTATCACTATCGATTGCTGTTGATGGATCTTTAGTATTATAAGGGTCATTAGTAATGGGATCTATAGCTGTAGCGTATTTATCCGCATCTCCAGTAAGCCTCCAACATTTGTTATTCCATCTTACAACTTCTCCAGCCGTCCATTGAGCTATGCCTGAAACCCAATCAAAAGTCGGAGTGCATTCATTGGGGTTAATGGTAGTTGTAGTGGTTTCTTCTTCTAAAATACACTCCCAACATTGAGGAGACTCTCCTTGGGGGCCTTGGTAGCCTTGATATCCTTGGTGGCCAACCATACACCCACCGAAGCAAAGTTCTACATTATCTCCAGCGGATATAGTAATATCTGCTTGTCCTCCATGCGGGCTAACAACTAGCTTTCCATTTTTGCAGGAAGATACTGTAACTTCTCCGAAGATTTTTCCATTCTTAGAGAGGCAATAAAGATCACCCACGTTATAACAGTCGCAAAGATCATCGGTTCCCGGAGGAGGGGCCGTCGTTGTAGTGGTCGCTCCGCAGCAAACGCATTCTTCCCAAGCTCCTAAGCCTTGTCCGCCCTGTCCATCGGCAGTTTCCGGATCAGTGTCCCAATATGTATTAGCTTTAGTCGCGTCAATGCACTTCCAGCATTTGTTGTTATGACTAACGACTACATTCAACATCCAAGCTGCGCCTTGATATTCATCAATCCATGCAAAATCTGGAGTACAGCATGGTGTAGCTGTTGTAGTTGTTCCCGGTTGCCCCGTTGTCGTTGTCGTTGTGGTTCCGGCGCAATTGCAGTCTGCTTCAGACATGTCACACTCTCCTGCCGTGCATGTCCAAATGTCATCTCCGTTTGCAGCGTTTCTGACATTTTCCAAAATGTCTATCATTACATTTCGTTGATCATAAGTGAATAGGCACATGCACTTATCATCACTATAATCCATGAAGTTTTCCGTCATGTCCGGGCAGCTATCCGTTGTGACCGTATCACGTGAATCCGGGAAACATCCTCCTCCTGCTGGGCTATAATTTGGTCCGGCTGTCTCTGGGGTATCCGCTAAGTTATCCACCCACGGATGTTCCAAACCAAGGAAGTGACCAATTTCGTGAGTCGCTGTTCTTCCTAGTCCATACCTAGGATCACTATTCGTGTGACCCGGAACAGTATTAGTCTCAACTACAAAACCGTCCGTAGCGGTAAATGTCATCCCGGGGAACCCAAAGCTAGATACACCAAGAAGTGGTTCCAGCACTCCAGCTTGGTTCACGTATGCTGCGCCGGGAACTACCCATATGTTTAAGTAATTAGGAACCCTGTCGCTTCCTCCATTTGCTGAGAACTTAAAATAATTATGATCTACTAAACCCGAATAACTTGCGGAAACCTTGTTAAAATCACTAGAGCTCCAAGAAAATTGTATGCAAGCGTCAGCCCAACATTCAGCCCAACGAGCTCCATCTTTTTCGTTGAATGCAGAGGGAACCTTCCTAAAGTCTTTATTTAGTTGATCTATTTGTTGCTGAATTGCTGAGATGGGAATATCTGTTGCAGAATCTCTATAGATTAAATGCACATAACACTTGATAGTGTAAACACAGCCTTGAGGATTTCTCGCGGCTATTCTTTCTTCTTTTCGTTTGGCGATTCTTAAATTAGCTTCTTTTCTGCCGGATATTATTTTTTCCCTAAGGTCAGGGTCTTCTTTTATAGCTTTCTTTAATTCCGCCTCGTAAGCACAAACATGTTTACATGTCTCAGGATGTTTATGGTCATCATCATCTCTACAGCAGATAGCATCAATTTGTTTTTCTTCTATACAAGGTTCTTCGTCACATGAATGATGGTCTTCTACATGGCCTTCAACATCTACAACGTCATGCTTACAAGTGTCACCTAAGAGATAACCTTCTGGAAGATTTTTTTGAGCTTCCCAGAAATGCTCACTCTCGTTAGGCGCTATCTTTCCTTGAGGAACTGGTGGAGTCTCAGCTAACTTAGAAGAAGGACAACAAGATCCAGCGTACTTAGTAGACCAATTACTAAAATGGTTATGACATAGTTGAGTTATTGGAGCACCCGCCCAATTAACTACATGTTCTTGTGCTTCAGGATATGAGGGGTTGTTGCATGTTAGATGAAAATGCCAATCTTTGATTGCATTAACGTAAAAATACGATGATCCAGCATCGTGAAGTAATCCTCCGTGATCGAAAATTAATCCTCCATTAAACCCCTGATACGTACCGTCTGACCTTTGGTATTGTACGGTCCCTGCTGCATACCAAGATGACCTAAATGGAGATCGTCGCCTGAACAGAAGGTCCCTAGTGGTTTTACTAATTATCGCGTTAGATTCAGGGGTGTCCCTGAATAAATTTAAGAAAGTGCAAAAATTAGAAGGATTAGTAACAATATCGCCGCTACCAGCCCATAGCCGCCCGTCAGGAAGCTGCCAAGATGGTGCAGTCGATGAGTAAAATTGGTTTGATCCATTCGAGTAGAAACCTTGAACATCAATATTTTTAAGGCAATCTTCATATATCCCGGCGTTGCCAAATACTTGCCCAAAAGAGCCTCCCGCAGGAATACAATCATCATATATATGATGTGTAGGGGTAAATTCATTTGGCTCATACTTTAAGTACTTCCATTCCCCGGATTTCTTTTTTCTATCACGCTCTAAGGGAGCGCCCGGGTCCATGCTGGACATTCTTTCGAATGTTACGCCAAGAGGCTTACCTATGTTAAGGTTAATAAAGGTTAAGTAATCGTTTCCAACTTTTTTCTCAATAATTTTAGCCAACAAATTATAACCATAGTTAGAATACCAGCCTTGGCTATTGTTTCCATTGTGAGTAGGTGCATGGTCTAAGGAAAGAGTTTTGTTAACCCAAAAGATTTGAATGTCAAAATTTCCACCCTGCACGTAAACATCACTATTGTCGTTTAACGCCCAATACGGCGTTGCAAGGTATGTATTAGCTTCGCGTTCATTTCCGCCGTGACTCATTCGGTCCCAACCACCCGTCATATTAAGCAGATGCTCAATTGTAATGTTTTGATACCTTGAGTCTGTCGGCTGCCATGTACCTGTAAAATATTCCGGCAATAAGTCAACTAACCTATCGGTTAGTTTAAGCATGCCTACATCAATTAATTTACCTATTCCCATTGCGCAAATTACCTTAGAGGTACTTGCGATTTGATGCTTAGAGTCTTCTTCTTCATAAAAAAGAGTAGACCAGTTTGGATTAGTAAAAGTTTTTTTGTAAGCCACCTTTCCGCACATAGAAAAAGCAACTCCTATGTTCGGAATTTTATTCGCCCTCATGAGCTCAAGCATTTCATGCTCAAAAAGATTTATATCACCTTGCTCTATGCAGCTAGAGAATTGAGCGGCCATCGCTTGTTGCTTCGTATTACAACTTGGGCAAGAAATGTCTGTTTCCCATTTGAAATTCCTACAAGCTGGGCAGCCTTTTATTCCTTGATAACCTTGGTATCCCATTCCTTGATACCCTTGATATCCGCTTTGCGTGTGCCCTATGCAGACAGTGATTCCAAATCCGCTACTGTCGTTTGTGTTTAATAGGTCAAGAAAATCTGAACTAAAACCTTCTAACTTAATAGAATCTAAAGAAGCTCCAGCGGCAACAACATGACCATTAGCTTGATTTCCGTCAAAGTAAACATAAATATCGATGGAAGCGTTTTGTCCCATCCAACTATTATAAAGGCAATCATTTACCGTTTTATCGGTTAAGACTATATTGCTGCCACTAACTTCGTACCCAGATGAAGCGTAATTTAAACACGCCGGACACCCTTGTTCTCCTTGGTATCCAAAGCATGGAACGGGCTTATCTCCAACAAGCGTTCCTCCTCCTTCTATGGACGCATGAAAAACTTGTTTCGCGTTATCAATTTCAGCATTTATTAACGAGGTCGAAGAAGATGCTTTTGTTGAGCCGGGACAGCGGGGCACAGGAATCCAAAACATCGCACCGCACGAGGGGTAAACCTGACTTACTCCAGCCAGCCAAGATATTGTATCGTCGGGTCCATTATATATGGCTACGTCTGGGCTTTGAGTGTTAAACCGTACTCCTGTTACTTCATTTGTTCCGGAATTATATTGCGATGCAGCCCATTTTAACATATAATATTCACCGTTATAACTTACCTTGTCGCCTAATTGGTAAGATTGACCTGACGCCCAAGCTGTGACCTGAGTGGAATCAACGCACTGATCAACTGTAAAAAGCGTTTGGCCCGCCGCACAAAAGGCAGCGTCAACAACGCCATCCTTAAGACTGCTGCCACCCGGTCCCGGAGGCAACTCAGGACTGAACACCCATGAACCATCGGCACTAAAATCAACTGTTCCCGACATGAACCGCGGCGTGAGGGTCTGTAGTGTGCTTACCTCGAGCCCACAAAAGCCCGTCGTGTTCCGGCCAGTAATATCAAAATCCGGAATAGGGCATCCATTTGAACCCGTACAAAGATTTGAAGCAACCGGAGTACTTAATGATGATACAAAATTACCTCCAGAGTTTGGACCGACAACGTCATGACATTTAGTTTCATGGTTAGCGGAGGCCGCCCCAACTACCGAGTCTTGGTAATAAAACGTATGCAGCACGTTACCAGTTGCGTTTGGATCGGTGTGATCGTAGTCTAAGCCGTCACACCTAAAGCATGACTGTGGTTCAGCAGTGGTAGTTGTTGTTGTTGTTGTTATTGCTGGACAGGGATAATCTTCACAGTTAGTCGTTGCCTCTGCTAAGGTTGAACCAGTTACTTGATAGACTTCCCCATTTGGGCATTTACAGTCCCAGCAATAAGCTGCTGCTCCCTGAGGGCCTTGAGGACCATCACCTCCCGCTTGCCCTTGAGGACCTTTAATTCCTGTGGCGATAATCTCTCTTTTTCTTCCGCCAGTGTTTGCGTCTCTAAAATGAATTTCAGCTTTCGGTAAATCTGCGTAAGGCCTAAAGTTACAAGTCTTATACCCATCCGGAAACCCTGCTGCAATACCTGCTAGCCCACTGTTCCAAGGCATCACACAAGCTCCGTCCTCTCCACTCCAACTACAACAACCGTAAAGTGAATTTATAACTTGAGTAGAGGTAAACGAAGGATAAAGCTCAAAAAATGATTCGCCTTCCGGGCTTACCCAATTCGTTTTAGTCCTCTTAGTTTTGTAAAGACTTACGCTTTTATTCCAAGGTATTGAATCGTAAAATGCGTTTTCACCTTCACGTAAATAATTATGCAATTTTCCGTCTGCACCTTGCCACTCTAAAGCTTCTGGGTCTGATACATGCCCAGCGTATCCATGTAAACCTTTCCTATTTCCATAGTTAGTTGCGTTAACTACGTTAATGTCTCCTTGATTTTTGATTCGAATGGGATCATAAATAGGCTCTACTTCAATAATATCACCTAGCTTATAAGCTGGCGATATAGGACCAAGGCTTCCTTGCCAAAGCTTAGGGTTGTCTAAAGATTCGCAACCACAGCAATCGCCTTTTGTTATGTATATTTCTTTCTCCTCGTCAAAAAATTGATCGCACAATAAAGAAACCGAGCCGCCAACATTTCTAGAAGAAACTATTCCTGTAGCGCGAACCGTATTGTCCTGAGCATGACTTCCGTTTGAAGTAGGGACATTTCCCGTAATGCAAAATTTTTGCCCCAAATGAGCATAAGTATTCTCGTAATTACTAGCTGTAGAGTTATATGAATATCTCCACTTTGTACCTGTGGAAATATTGAAATCTGCTCCTGACGGTTTGTAGTTTGTTATAGTGTAAGCATTTACTGTTTCTACTAAATCGTCTTGGTCTAAATAATCGGGCCGAGTAGCTTTACCAAGGTCGTTTAAATATCTTGAATTACCCTCTGAATCTTCTCTGTAAACATTAAATTCATTTTCTACAATTGCACCTCCAGCATTATTTTCAGACCTTCTCCAACCCGCTCTTCTCCAAGGCGAGAATACCATTCTCATACCCCAAGGCGAAAAATTCTTTAAATAGATGGGGTTTGACCCAGTAACAGCGTCTTCTTCATTTTTATGAAGAGTAAAAGAATATTCATCTATAACATGAACATGTAAATTTTGTTTTTTAAGAGGATCTCTATCTATGTCTTCCCCATCTTCGTTCGGCCAAATTATTTTACTTGAGCCACTGCCATCTTCATCTCCATGAGAATAAAGCCTAGTTAAGAAAGAGAATGAATCATTTTCATCTATATGGTAAGCCTCGCAGCCCATGAACAGTCCACCCCCTGCCGCGCCATAGTCATAACCCATATACATTCCAGAATAGCTTAATCCCGGAGGAGTTTTTACCCATCCCCCATTTGCGCCAGCATACGCGTTAGGATCAAAATCATGATTAATAGGAATAAGCGGGCTTTCGAATTCAAACCAATGCTCAACGGGCTCGCCAGAAACAAGGTTGTGAGTCTTAGTAGAGGTTAAGATGTTTAACGTTCCAACACCTGCTCCACCCCCAGTTTCATAAGTAACTTTAGCATTGAGCCTCCAAGCTGTTTCATCTTTGCCCTTAGCGCATAAATTACCTCCTTCATTAACGATAATTTTTATATATCGCTTCGAACCGTCTAAGTTGATTTTTATTATTGGAGCTAGACATCCAATTTCAGAAGGGTCGCAGGTGCTATCGTCTGAAAAATATACGGGAGTAGCATTATTTGGAATATGCCCATTAGTGCTGCATTCGTTTATTAAGATTTGCTCCCCAACAACAGGGAACCCTGAGACTGTGCCTGTTTGCGGAGTGCCGTTAGCGTCGTACCAAATTATAGTACAGCCATCAGTTAAATCTACATCTGGCGTAGACGTGGTTGTGGTTGTAGTTGCCCCTTGCCCCGGAGCATTAGTCGTAGTTGTGGAGCCAGAGGTTGAAGTTGAGCCTTCGTCAGAATATAAAACCTTTACCCAATCAGGTATATTTATAGCTTGAAATTTAATTTGAAGCTCGCCCGACTTACAGGCTTCTTGACCGCTTGCCCAAGTGTCGATTACTATCGTTTTCTCTTCTCCAGTCGAAGAACTGCTGTTTATTTCTAACCCCGGACAAGATGAGGCAGCGCCTTCTGCTATGTCTATTTGTTCTGGTAAAAGCTTTCTAGAATCACAGGTAGCTATATCAACATAAACATTATGGTTCATGTGGAAAATACCATCTGTACTGTATGGGGCATTTACCCACAATTCCTCCGGCCTAGCTACTAGGAATTGTTGTTTTGAAACTAAGTCTTCAACTAAAAGAACCCTACTATATAAGCTAACGTCTTTGCACCAAGCACCAGAATACCCTACATCTTCATGCAAGCCTATAATTTTGACTCGCCTGTAAGACTGATTCTCAGGTCTTAACTCTCTCCAAGTTTTTGACATTTTTTACTTATTCTCCGCCTATAACAATGTCATCAAATGCTGATGATGTTGTAGAAGTCGTTGTTATTATATTTGTATTTTTTCCTGTTATTTCTACTTCTTCTGCTGAGTTGTTCGTTCTTGAATCTGCCATAGTACCAGTAAGTTTTAGCTTTACTTTCATTGGGTCATAATCGTCAAAAGAATTAAATTTAACTTTTACGAAAAAACTCTGATTTGCAGCTAAAGCATATTTTGTGGTATGTTCGTAAATTCCCGGCCCATAAACCCCATAGGGGTAACTATTTTCACCCTGATTCCCCGTATAACTGTTGGTTTTGTAACTAATTACACTTCCAGAGAGCACAGTTCCTACATATATATCCCAAGAATTTGAAAAAGTTTTTTCGTATTGCTCGGTGGTTACCACGGCTTGAGCTTGGTGGGCAAAATTAACATTCGGGTCTAAATCCCCTGAAAACACAGCAACGGGAGGTTGGTCAAAATATACTCCAGAATTCGTTATTGTTACTGAGTCTACTTTTCCCTGATCGTCTCCCTGCCCCATGACAACTGTGCCTTGCGCTTGCACATCATTGCCTTGCCCCGTGCTAAAGGTTACTGTTGCATCTCCTGAATACCCATCCCCTTTGTCGTACACAGTAACTCCTGTTACTTTATAATATTTTCCTATATTCCCTTCTACATACTCTAAAGTAGGAGATACTTGTTGACCTAAATTAGAACCAACGATAGAAGAAGTGTACTGGTAGGTGTCCGTAATAGAAGAATTAAGGGGAGCCGAATTAAGGAGCGCGCTAATTTCTGAATCCATAGGTTCTAACTCGTTCCAAACAGTTATTTGCTCTACTTCACTTGCGTCGGTTTTATCCTCTATAGATAATATTCCTATACTTGTATGTATTTTTAGATGAATATCGTGATTCCCTTGTAGTCCTCCTACATTATTTAAAACGAAATTTTCTGTTGCTTGCGGCGCTATAGCAGAAGGGAAGGACGCGACTGCGTAGTTACTTGCTGTACTATCTTTCAACTCCACCGCAAAGACATGAATAGTTGCGTCAGTAGATGAGTTCGTCATCTGACATGTTAAAGGTTGACCTAGAGTAAGCGAGGAAGGTGTTGTAAAAGAATGCGGTATAGCGTCAGAACTTATACTTAAGTCGGCATCTAAGTTACAATTATTTGTATTGATAAAAAAATTTTCAATTTTAAAACTATCTTTTGAAACCCCTCTGGCAATGCTTGTGTTATTTATGGAGTAATCGTAAAAATTCTCTGAAAGTTGTCCTGAAACAGAAAACTCAGCATCAGTACCATAAGAAAAAACATAATTTCCACTTGGATCAAAAATTTTTCCTTTTTTAAAAGTAAACTGTAAGGTCTTGCTTTCCCCACTAAACCCAAAGTAAGCTTCTCCTGTTAAAGAGCTAATAAAAACGTGATCAAGAGAAAAAGATATTTCTTTTTTTCCGGGAAGTTTTCTAGCATTATTACCTTCAAACTTCATTACTCTCTTACCCCCCAATCATTCCTGTTTATGTTTACTTGCGGTTTAGGAATTCTTCCCTCTATTGCTCTTGGCCCAATCTTTTGCATAAGAACATCTCTCTTGGGAAGTCTTTTAGGTCTACTCACAAAAGTAAGATCTGTGGTTATCCCTTCGCTATCTATAGATACGTTGAAAGAGGATAACCCATTGGCTGGGGTCATGTATTGAGTTAAAGTGTCAAATTCCGTACCATCAACCCTTACATCTATTCTTTCATTTGTAGAGTCTGCGCTTTGAGTAATGTTTTGCATAAACAAAAAGTACTGAGGCAAACTAACGACTTCTTTTATTGGATTACCATTTGAGTCTAAATTATAAGGGTTCTCTACGACTATTTGTTCTTCGTATTTACCTCTTACGTCTACTTCTAAAGATTCAAGGTCTTGAGTAACATCCATATCTACAACCCTTGTTTCCATTACCCCCCTTCCTCCATTAGCTGCTTTTAATTCTTCCGGCAAAGGAGGCTCACCCATGACTATTCTTTTTTCTGGATAATATCCTTTTTCGTGCTGATCAGATACCCAAAAACCTCTGTAGTTACTTTCGACAGGGAAAACTATCGGAACCTTTTGCCCCAAATGTTTTATCCAGAACATCCTTGAATTATAATCATAAAACTGATGAATAGGCTCTTCAATATCATCACACCTACAAACGGTATCTACGATATCTTCCTCACAAACCAATACGCATTCGTTTGGATTACCTTTAATGCTTTCCTTTTTTCTTCTTTGAGCGTTTTGGTAAACCATTGCATTAAATATATCCGTCGTGCAGGTTTTAAAAAATGCCTTACCAGTTTCTTGATGAACCGCTACTTCGGGATCTTGTGAGTTATAGTTTGTTACGGCTTCGTTTCCTGAGCAACAATCAGTGGCGGGAGGATTTGTGTGCGCCATTGCAGAAACCGTGTCAAAATAGCCACTGTTTTGGCAATCCATTAAAATATTTTCTATTGTTTTGGAGCTTGTATTTACGCACCCAAGAGTCGCACCAGCGGCGTCTAAACACATATAGCATATCCCACCTCCAGTACTGTAACTTCCGGATGAATATATTTGACTAGCGTGAACGCCGTTATAACTCCAATCGTTGAAAACGTAGCACCGATTATCATATGCTATATGATCTGTACTTGCCCAAGCTCCTCCGCTTGTCCAACTTTTCGTTACATTACCGTTGCCGTCATTATCATCACAACAGGTTTCCCAGTGAGAATAATCAATTTCTAAAACACTACTGGTTGTTCCGCATGGTACGGCCCTCGTGACGTCGTCGCCGTAAAGGTTATCGCAATTCTGCTGAGCCCCTAAAACTCCAGTTGGATCAGCCGTTGATACCGTATGAATAAATTCGCTGCCCTTAATTTCCCCTAATCCATCTCCAACATAATTACCGTTTGAATCTAGAGAGCTTCGACAAGCCCAACAAGACCCTGTGGTCCCATCGTTTCTTGGGACATTAATTTTCATTTTGTCGAGATGAGGTATGATTGCTATTCCCGGATAATACCCCGCTTGCATGTCTTCTTTTTTAAGTATGGTGTCTACGAAATTTTCGATACCAACTATTTCTACGAAATAATTTCGAAGCATATTTATATCATTAGCATCTATTCTAGAGTAAATTGGCACATAAAGATTTAGGTCAGAAAGTACACCTGCTTGCTGCAAGAAAGGAGAGGCATCACTATTATCAATTATATACTTATTCCTAAGCATTTTTTCCACTTCTTCTGGGGGCGTTCCCCAAGCATTATCGGGTATGCTAAATATTGATCTTTCTGGACAATAAGTACACGGATCAGAGTCCGTTACTCCCGGAGGTAACGAAAAGAAGCCTCCATTAGCTCTCAGTATATTGTCGAATGGGTAACTGTGACCTTTGTATATTTTACTATCTGGCAATGTAGTTACTTCGTGCTCGTAGAGATAAAGGGAGTGCGTTTGTCTCCCTTCGTAACTATAATAAAAATTCGGGCATTGCCTTTCGTCTGGCGGAGGATTTATTGGGCCAAAATTAAATATGCCAGCCGCAGCTTGCTGTTCTGTCGATCTATTGCCCCACCAATATCCATATTTGCCTAAAAAGTCATCAGCTAGTTCTTTGTCGAAGTCTCCGACTTTATCTTGGTAGTGCTCGTTCCATATTCCAAAATATACAGAGTAGTTATCTGGATTGTCCCATATTGGATGCTTATGATTTGCGTCACGAATTTGCTTTAAATAAACTTCCGCTATCCTTGCTTTTTGATGTATATCTGAAATGTATATAGCCGGAAAAAATCCTAAAGCCATCCAAGGCATGTCCCTTCTTAGTCTTATATCGTTTACGCTAGAGTGAACGGTTGCATCGTAATATGGATCGTTATTACCCAAGGGGTTTACCCAAGTAGTATCTTCCCATTTTGATCTAGCTAAATCACTTAACCAAATAATTCTCGCTTCTTGAGAGTATTTTGCGAGACCCATAGAGATATATAATTCATTATCCGTTCTACCTAGATTAGCGGTTTCACCTATTGCATCTCTAGGGGTAATGACTTTTCCTGTTGCTTTTTCGTAATGTTTTTGTTTTCTATCGAAAGGCCTCGGAGGTTTTATATATTTTACTAGCGGGGTTTGTTTGTAAGTATTCTCTAGACTGAATGACTCAGTGTGGCTTCTTATTAGAGCTCCCTTTTTGTCGTTGTTTACGCCCTTAGAGTCTGGACCAAACCCAGATTCAACAGCGTCTTTAATTGTTTCTAATTCAACGCTTTTAGCTAAGTCAATAGCCTCTATCCACAGGTCATTCGTTGACCAATCAAAAACAAAATCAAAACTAAAATCTGAGGCCCAAGCAGACAAGACCTCTCTTAAAGTTCCGGTATAGCTTGCAGAATACGTTGAACTTCTTTTGAAGTCTCTAAGGTTATGTCTAAATATTTGAGTCCCGTTCCAGCCCTGAGGATCTCCTCCTAAGATATAATCTAAGACGTTACACAAGTCGTCAAACGTGTATTCAACTTTAGGTATTTCACAGTTGGTCTCCGTGAATTGTTCTTTCCCTAAGAGTATGTACCCCCCGTTTACGGAGGCTTGCCCCGGGGTTACGTTAGCGTAAGTCCCAAGAGGAACAGGACCAAGGCTTCCGTCTCCGGATATATATACTTGCCTTTTTACATAATGCGGTGGCTGATTAAACGGTGGAGTCATTAACTTAGATGGCCGCAAAGAGTTGCATTCTAAACACATTATTCTAAAAGCAAACTTTTCTGATATAGCGGTTACTTGAACTGTATTAGAAAAGTTATAAGTTGTGCTTTGCGGGTTCAGTAAATTTAAGTTATGAGTTGTTCCATGTCTTGTAGCTAATCCAACAAAAATTTTATCCAAGCATATAGATTGATCTATAAACTGAACGGTTAAAGTTTTAGAGGTGGGAGAATTATTGAAGTTATAAGCGTACAAATACATTCTATTAAACTTCACATCCCCTACTTGAATAGTATGAGCTCCTGTATCAGTGACGTTTAAATCATCGTTACTTATGGTATAATCACTGGATTTTTCCGCTACAACACTTAAGGTGATTTTGGTGGGTTCATTGGAGAAGCCTATATTACACGAAGCCGCATAGATTCCTCCCCCAAACGCTTTTCCGGGGTCTCCTCCATCGTACCTTATTCCTTCAATATCCTTAAACATCCAGCCTTTTTCCCTTATAAATTACACTTATTTAAATTAATAATTTTTTATGTTTTTACGCATTATATATTAAAATATTTATCCTCATTGTTATAAATTATTGTTGTTTTTTCTTCAGATTTATCGTTATTTGAGTTGTTTAGGTTGCAGCTACAAGTCAAATGGTATTCACTATCTCTAACAGCCTTTAGTCCATCTATCCAAACCTGTTCTTCTACCATATTATAATTGTTACAATGATAGAATTTATCAGTGAAGTTACCATTATGGGTCACATTGGTAGATCTAGTCAGTAAGCCAAGCCTTCCTGCTAGTAGGCTTCCTGCATAAATAATTAAATAATTAGAATTATAATCATCATAGTTAACTCCAAAAATTAACTTCTTTCCGTCTAGGTATACGTCTTTCCCGCTTTCCCCATACAAAAGTATATTGCCATTATATCCATAAAAATCTGAAAACGTTTTCGTATTAGTGTAGGTATCGTACGTTACAATATCTGTCTCCAAAAAGCTTCCACTTACCTTTTTAACATGAGTATTATTAACTACTTGATAATCAATATCTGGCTCCATTAACAACCCATTTAAATAAAAGATAAAATGCCTCGCATTGTTATAGCTAGAGCTTACGAAAAAAGTAGACTCGGCAGGACCAAATGTGGCTTTTAAATTTGAATCCCCCACAAAAGCGTCTCGGGCGTAAAATTCTACTTTTTGTGTTTTACTTGCGGATTTGTTTAATAGCACGCATTTTTCCAAATAAGCTTTTGAGCTTGCTGTATCTTTGACTTTGCTTTCGGCCACTAAAGTGCTTACGTTCTGAGTTACAGTTCCGGTTCCCGCTACGTATTGAGTAACTGTTTTGTATTTTTTAACCAGCTTTGGAACGCTATTGTACGCTGTCACTGATGTTCCGTCGCTCTTAGGTATAACCATTTCAAGCGTTTGATAGCCGTCAGCTTTTAACCCGTCTTCAACCTGCCTTTGTACATACTGACCAGCCCTAGGGACTTGGGTTGCTACGTCTTGGTAGCTTTTAGGAGTAAAAGAGGTTAAAGTAAAAGTCTCTAGAATCTTTTGAACTATCGAATTATTTAAATCTAAATCAAAAAATAAAATACTATTTATATTTGCTTCTAGTTTTTCGTAATCGTTATCGTTGGTAAAATTAGTTTTAGTCCCACCTATGGACCAATCTGCTGAAGTCCACTTATCTCCTACTGAAAAAGATTCAAAGGTTGATTTGTTTGTAACAGGGTTATAAATATATAAATTGACTAAGTCCGTAGATCTTGATACAGCTAATATACTTTTTTCTCCTATGGGTTTTATCAAGGTTTTAATTAATTTATTGCCATTACCATCGCTTCCCTCGTAAAACAAATTGTTTGCTCCATTAATTCCAATTATAAATCCATTTGTGTCTGTTATTTGGTTTTTGTTTGTAAATAAAATTTTAGATTTATTTTTATTTTGTGAGCACGGAAAATTCTCTATATCAACAAGCACTGTCCAGTTAGAGATTAGAGCAGAATTTGCCATATAAATTATGTCATCACCATCAAACTGAGCATAATTGTTTCCTGACGAAGAACTAGAAACTGTAGTAGCATTATGCGATAACCCCACTGATAAACCCATCATAGATTGTAATGAGATTTTCGTGGTATCTAAATTAATTAAATGAGTATCTATACCGTAGACGCTATTAAAAAGCATATTGAAGTTGAGAGAAATATTTTGATAATCTGTCTCCGTCAAGCTCCCGCTATCGCTTGGATAATTCCAATCATACAGCACCTTTAGCCTATTCGATTCAATAGACTCATTAGCTAAAACTTTTAATAATATTTCTTTATTTATATTCATTATTATGTCGAACACAATTCGGCTGTTATTGGGTCTTCGCAATAACCCGAATAATTAAAAGAACAAAACACTGTTGCGTCAGACTCATTAAGAGCCATCAATGTTCCTAGTGGGGTATCGCCACACATGCATTTGTAACAGACTGAACCTTCTGGGTCTTCGGGGCATTCTGTTGCCGTAGTAGTATTAGCTCCGTGGGCTGCGTCACATTTTGATTGAGCCGCTAGTTGAGTAACGGCATAAACTTCCGAAGCATACATGCCATCCACAACGTCAGTACATTTATAGCAGTCTTCGTCCACAGCTTGATTACATCTTTGTACCGTTCCGCCGGGGCACAAAGATTGCGCTCCTGATTCAGATGTGGCAAAAACTTCTTTTCTTAATGTTCCATCGGTCTCCAAGCATGACCAACAGTTATCGCAGCTTGAAGCGGTAAGGGTTGTGGAGGTTGTCCCACCGGGGCACATGCTTATATCTGCCGGGGAACTGCTTGAGCTCACAAAGTCAGGCCCCGCCGTTGGAGATACAACGTCATGACATAAAGTTGCGTGATTTAAAGAAGCCCCACTACTTGCGTCTTGTTCATCAAGATAATGAAACGAACTAAGAACATTTCCAGTTGCGTTTGGGTCTTGCGCGTCAAAATCTAAAGCTTCACACAAAAAACATCTTCTGGTTTCAACTTTTTGATTACATAATTCTTGAGCAGACCCCGAATCTATCGCGTAAACTTTGCTTCCTACTTGCGCATTATTTTCGTCTAAGCACATATAGCAAAACTTAGAGCTTTCGACATTGGGAAGATCTACGCAGATAACCTTATTTTCATCAGGAACATAACTTCTTTCTAGCGAATGAGATAATGAATCAGATTTTGAAGTTTTATGACTTATGTTTTCTGATACATCGTAAGACCCATTTTGGCTTAGCATTCCGTTTAATGTATCTTGAATTTCTAGAGACTTGGCCCTTAACGTTGGCTCTACGTCTTTTGCCACGATTCCGGAGTCTTCCCTAAAGGTCAAATCTACTTTTACATTTGATTTGGCTCGTGTATTAATTCCAAATTTCTGTATTGACCAATGACCATTGTATTGAGATTGTGCGGAGGGATGAGCTTTTACGTACTCTATCGGATTAGTTACGTCCACGGTGTAGCTAACAGGTCCGAAATCTTTCATTGAATTAGCGTCACATGCTGTGACAACATTCTCCAAAGGATCGGGGCAATCTTCTTTTGCTAACTCCGCTGAGTCAGCGTATACAATTCCTACGATTTGATTTGTATTATTCCAACATTGCCAACAATTGGTAGCGCTTAAGGGCAGAGTATCTTCATCAGAAAAAGAGGCCGACATAGTTAACTGATTTTTTACTTCATTTTTAGTTACAGAAAGGGAGGTGGCATTTTTAGATAATTCGTGACACCTTACTGGCGTTTGGTTTGCTGGTAAAGTTGAGCCATATAAACTTAAGCATGCAGCATTAGCGGACGCCGCATCATTACCTTCAACACCCATTCTTACATATTTACCATTTGAACATTGCCAGCATTCTTTCATTACTAGAGCGTGCTGGGCATCTGCTTTTTGCCATAAGTAATCCATTACATTATGAGTGTCTAAAAAATCTTTTATATGGAATTGTCTTTCGGTTGAGAGGCCTCTGGCTTGAAGCTCCCCCTCCACAGACACTTTTGAAATTTTTCTTATTTCATCTAGTTTTACAGAAACTTTATAATCAAAATAATATTTATCATCACCAAATAAAGGGTTTGTATCAAAGGTGGCTTTAATTTTAATTACTTTATCTGTTTCGTTTTCTTCTAAATTATAATTATAAGGAACGTTAAATAAAGTGGGTTTTTTGATGCAGGGTTCTAAGGCTTCGTTGCATAGTGGATCAACTTTAGAGCCATCAAAGCCAGACAACCTTTGGGCTTCAGAAAACATCATGCCCTCAGGATCGCCGCCGTTGTCATTTAAAAATCCCGCTCTCAGCTCCGCCAAAGACGTTTCTTTTCCGCCTCGATATTCTGCTGAGACTGTTACTATATTAAAATCTGCATTTAAAGATTCA
>MDSZ01132160.1_pt1 | contig 21447 bp, 17 predicted proteins | sample 811201 | NCBI WGS metagenome assembly MDSZ01 (sample SAMN05326647, study PRJNA326480) | marine metagenome | isolation source: seawater | place: Indian Ocean: North | collected 2010 | reverse complement strand
TTACTACTAAGAAAAAAACTATACCCATAACTATTGGTGAAATTATATTTCCTAAAATTATACCAAATTTAAACCAAATTACATTTAGAGGTGTTAGAATTTTGGAATTTAAAGCTCCCAAAATTAAAAATATTAATGAAATAAGAATTGACCAAATTCTTAAACTACCATCGTAAAAGACAGGCCATATAGCAATAGTTAAAAAAACAATAAAAAATACAATTCCAAAACTTCTATTAGAGCCAATTTTAACTTTCATTATTAATAAATTTTAATCTAAAACTATCTTTTTATAAACCAATGAGGCCAATATTTCATTTGCTTCTTTATTGTAATGAGGATCGCTTTTAACAATAATTGAATATTTATCATAATTTTTTGATTTAACATACATAGAAAGATCATTAATTGGATCAATTAATGTTAAATCTTGATTTTGAATTATATTTTTTAAATTTTTTAAAATTTCTGTTGATAGATTTTGATAATTTATATTTTTTGATGAAGCTATAATTCTATTTGGATGAGGCAAACTTAAAATTATAAATCTGATATTTTTTTCCATAAATTTTTTAGATTGAATTTTCAGCCAATTATATAAATCTTTTGAACAATTTTCTTTTTCATATTTCTTGCTTGTTGCATTGCTAAAAATGTTTTTTAAATTGATTGTATAAAAATCAAAAAATAACATGCCAATTGCAGTGTAGTGTACAAAGAAACCTTTTGGGTCAATTAGTAATAATTTAAATTTATTTTGCTTATCAAAATTTTCAAAGTTTCGTAGTTTTATATCATAAGTATTTTTACTTATATCTTTTGTTGTACACAAATCATTGTCTGTCATGCCATAAATTACAAAATCAGGATTATAGTTAAGATTTATTCTATTTATAATTTCATTATAATTATAAATGCTATATCCCCACATCCCGAAATTTCCAACTTCATATGATGAAATATTTGATAATAAATTAGGCCAAGTTTCTTCATTAGGAAGCGCATGTCCAAATGTTTGAGAATCTCCAAACGTGATGATTTTTGGATTTATTTTGATTTCATCATTATTGTTAACTCTAAATCCATTCTTATCAATATATATATATTCCTTGAAATATCCATTTGTAGAAATTGATTTTGAAGGTCGTAAATGTGAATGTGCTTTTATTTTATGATCCCATACTAAATATTTAGCATCAAAATGAAAAACTTTTTTAGGAACATATTTATAAATATAAATTCTTAAAAATATCTCAACAATAATCAAAGAAATAAATAGACTTAAAAATAATACAAAAAAGATTTTTAAAAAATTGCTTTTTATCATAATTTCATATTTTTATTAAAGATTATATGTACATTACAATAATTATTTATTAAATTTAAATTATGTTGCCTAAAGTTTTTAAGCCAAGTGGTCAATATGATCTTGTTCGTCTTGGAAAAAATAATGATGGAGGTTATTTAATTTGTGTAAATTCATACAAACAAAGCGATTGTTTGGTCTCTTTTGGTATAAACAATGATTTCTCATTTGAGAAAGATTTTAAAGGTAAAACCAAAATAAAAATACTAGCATTTGATCCTACGGTAACAAATAATTTTTTTTTTAAAGAAATTTTACTTAATCTTTTAAGCTTAAAAATAAATAAATTTTTTTTTAGTATTATAAACTTTATTAAATTTAAAAGTTTTTTTAATTCGAATGATAATCAATTTTTCTTAAAAAAGATTGGAAAAGGAGGAAACGTTAATCTTAGCTATATATCAATTGATGAAATAATTAAACTTACTGATAATTCATCAAATATTTTTTTTAAAATAGACATAGAAGGATCTGAATATAGAATTTTAGATGAAATATTACAATTTGAAGACATGATATCTGGTTTGACGATTGAGTTTCATGACGTTGATTTAAATCAAAATAGAATTGAAAATTTTATTAACAAAACAAAACTAAAGTTAATACATATACATGCTAACAATTGGATGGATTATGGTTTAGATGGAATACCAACTTGTATAGAAATGTCTTTTTCAAAGAGTCCAAACTTAATAAATGATAAAGTAGAATTACCTCATAAGTTAGATCAGAAAAATAATCCAGATTCTTCAGATATAATACTAAAATTTAATAAATAGATTCAACTTGATTATATTAAAAAAAATAAAAAAATTATTAAAAATCCTTACTAAAGTAACATGGTTAAAAGGTCTAAGATACGGTGTTGCCGCTAACATAGAACTAGAAGATTTAATTAAAAATATTAAATTCAACACGGTGATTGATGTGGGGTCTAACAGAGGTCAATTTATACTTTTAGTTAAAGGTTTTTTTAAAAAAATAACTTTTCATTCATTTGAGCCAATAATTGAAGTGTTAAATATACAGAAAGAAACCTTAAAAAATTTCGATAACTTATTTTTCTATAATTTTGCACTAGGAGATATAAAAACTGAAAAAGAATTAAATATTTTAAATAAACCAGATTCATCATCATTTTTGGAAGTTAATAAAAAATCAAATTTAAGAATTGAAAATAATTCTGACTTTAATCTAAAAGAAAAAAGATTAATTAAAATTTTTACAGTAAATGAAATTTTTCAAAAATTAGAATGTGCAAAACCAATACTTATGAAAATTGATGTCCAGGGGTTTGAATTAGATGTAATTAAAGGGTGTGGTGAATTTCTAAAAGAAATTAAATATATTTTGTTAGAAGTAACTTATGGTGACCTATATTCAATCCAGCCAAAATCTGATCAAGTAATTGATTTTCTAAATGATAAAAACTTTAAGATAATAAACAAAAACGAAAAAAGTAAAATTCCTTATACTGATATTTATCAACAAGATTTATTGTTTGAAAATGAGATGGTATGATATTTGAAAGTTTCATATTGAATAAAAAAGAAATATTAAGAATAAAGAAAAATATTTTTTTTGGAATTAATTCAGAATTTTTTAAAATAATTTCTCAAATTTTATTTGCGCCATTAATGATCTTTTTTTGGGGAGTGGATAAATTTGGTATATGGATATTTCTAATTTCTATACCAAGTATTTTTACAATTTTTAATATAAACTTTAATATTGCTACTATAAATGAAATTATAAAATGTAAATCAAAGAAAAATTTTAAAAAATCTAATATTTTATTTAATAACTCAATTATATTTATTATACTAAATAGTCTTGTTTTTTCGATATTGATTTTTTTATTTTTTTTTCTTGATAAAATTCATTTTAACATTCTAGATGGAGTACCAAAAAAAGAAATTTTTATAAGTTTAGTTTTTATAATTTCCTCAATATATCTTAACATATTTGAGGGAGTATTTGTAACAGCAGTTCTGTCTGAAGGTAAACATTATTTGCACTTTAATTTAAGTACAATAATTGATTTTATGTCAAAGATTCTTACTGCCATATCTGGTATTATATTTGACACATTAATCATCCCTTCGATAATTTTTTTTAGTTTTAATCTTCTTCAATTTTTGTGTCACGGTTTTTTATTTTTGAAATACAAAAAAAATACTTATTTCTCTACAAAATTTTTTTCATTAAAATCAATTTTATATATATCTAAATTATCTATTGGTCATACAGCAAGTATTCTCTCAAATATGCTTAAAAATTCTGGTTTAATATTTGTTTTAGGTATTTTTTTTGGACCAAGCACTGTAGGGTACGTATCGACAATCAAAACTCTCTTTTATTACTTTCCAATAAGAATTTTTGGTAAAATTAATAATGTAATTTATTTTGAAATTGCAAATGTAATAGAAAGAAAAAATCTAAAAAAAAATATCAAAAATTTTATAAATTATATTAGACTTATAACTATTTTATTATTTTTATTTATTTTTTTATCGCTATTAGCTGGACCAATCATTTATAGTTTTTGGACAAATTATAATTATGAATTAACTTATTTATTCTTATTAATTATCATATTAGATACTTTTTTTTATTTATATAAACAATCAATCACTGCATTTTTAACTGCATCAAATAAAAATATAATAATAGAAATAACGGATTTAATAATACTAATTCTTTCAATATTAGTATTTTATCTTATCTGTTTAAAGGATATTTCATATATTTATGCATTTGCAGTAATAACTTTAGGATGTTTTATAAGTTTAGTTTATTCTTATTTATTTGTATCAAAACATCATTTACTTAAATATAAAAAAAAATAAGCCTATGTGTGGTATTGCAGGAATAATTGGAAATTACGATAAGTCAGATATTAGTTTGTTAAGTGAAAAGATTAAACATCGAGGGCCTGATGGAGTTAATACCTATCGAGGAGAAAATTTTTGTTTGATTCATAGTCTGCTTAAAATTATGGATTTATCTAATAAATCTATACAGCCAATGGTTGATAAAAAAAATGGAAATGTAATAATTTTTAACGGAGCAATTTATAATTATAAAAATTTAAAAAAGAAATATTTTATATCTGAAAATTTTGAAAGTAACACAGATACTGAAGTTATATTAAAACTCTACGCTAAATTTGGAATTAAATTTGTTGAACTTTTAAATGGAATGTTTTCTATAAGTTTGTTTGATAAAAAATTAAATAAATTATTCTTAATTAGAGACCCCTATGGAATAAAACCATTATATTATTATTTAAGTAAGGATTTTTTTATATTTGCCTCAGAAATAAAAGCACTAACCTCAAATCAACATATAAAAAATGAGCTAAATCTAGATTATAATCAAATAATTAAATTCATAGCTCATCGACAAATCCATGGATTTAAAGAAACTTTTTTTAAAAATATTAGAAATTTAGAACCTGGAACTATAATTACCTACAATTTAAATACAAATAATTTTAAAATAGATAAATATATTATTAACAATTTTAATTTCTCAAAACTAAATGAAAATAGAGATTTTGCTGAAAAATTTGATTCTTCACTCAATGATCAATCCATAACAGAGCATAGTAAAATCGCATGTTTTTTGTCAGGAGGTATAGACTCTACTCTACTAAGCATAACATTGAATAAAGAAGCTAGAAACAAAGAGATACATACATTTTCCGCATTATTAAATAAACCAAACGATGAAAATAAGAATATTCCAAAAATTAATAAAGATTATAATTTTATTGAACATTATGTGAGTGAAGATTCAATTGATTTCTTTGAAGCTCACATAAAAACTATATCTGATATGGATCAACCTACTGCTGATGCATCAATGGTAATACATAATTTTTTATGTAAGGAAGTTTCTAAATCTGGTTTTAAAGTTCTTTTTTCAGGATTAGGTGGTGATGAAACCTTTTTTGGTTATCCTTTGCATGTTTATGGATATCTAGCTTATTTGCTTAAAAAAGATGGAATAAGCAAATTTTTATCAAGTGCTAAAAATTTAAGAGAATATTTGAATGACAAATATATATATCTAAGAGCTATAAAAGAAATTATAAATATAAATAAACTTAATTATTTTAAAAATTATCAATTATCAAAAAGAATAAAACATCTCGATATAAATTTTAATAACATAGAGTCTGATTATTATAAGGGCTTATCTAAAAACTTGTTTAATAATATTATTTTAAATTATAATTCACATTGGGGATTATCATATTTTCTAGATTATGAGGATAAAAATTCGATGGCATATGGGATTGAATCAAGGGTGCCTTATCTAGATAGAAACATTGTTAATTATTCTAACAATATAAACCTTGAAAATCATTTTCAAAATGGGCCTAAGTCAATTTTAAGAAATCATCCACATATACCCAAATATATTCTAAACACAAAAAAAAAATATGGTTTTCCTGGAAATTTAGAAGGTTACTTAGAGAAAAATTTGGAAAAAATAAAAGAAAAAATATTTTACGATTTTAAAGAAATTCCTCTAATTAATATTGAAAAACTATTAAATTTAACAAAAAATTTAGAATTAAATTCACATATTTTTTTTAGGACGTACAGCTATGGTATTTGGTATAAAAATTTTTTTAAATAAATATGAAATATTTATTATCAAACCCGGGTAAATTTCATCATTTTGAAGTTGGTAGAGAAATATTTAAACGTAATCAATTACATAGAATAATTTGTGGATACCCTTGGTTCAAATTGAAAAATGAAGGAATTCCAAAAAATAAAATTACATCATATAGTTTAAATACAATTATAACCCGTTATTTAAAAGATAGTGCATTTAAAGATTATTTTAATATCAAGCAGCAAAAAAAAATAGATGAATTATCTCTAAAATCTCTTGATGGATGCGATGTATTTTTAGGATTATCCTAATGCGGACTTAACACAGGAATTGAAGCCAAAAAAAGGGGTATAAAATATATATGTGAAAGATCTTCAACACATATTGTTTATCAAAACGAATTATTAAAAGAAGAATATAATAAATTAAATTTAAAATATAAACCAATTCATGATTGGTTTATACAACGTGAGTTGGAGGAGTACAAAAATTCAAATTTTATTTTACTTCCTTCTAACTTTGTAGAAAAAACATTTAAAGATAAAGGATATAAAAATACTAAAGTAATTAATTTTGGATCCTGGTATAAACAATTTTATCCAATTGAAAAAAAAATCAAAAAAAATAGTTTTGATATTGTTTTTGTAGGTCAGATATCAATTAGGAAAGGATTGCATTACTTATTCGAAGCATTTAATCATATTAAGTCAAATCAAATAAATCTACATATAATCGGATCTAAAACACTAGATAGTAATTTTTTAAAAAAATTAATTAATAAGAAAAAAAGAGAGAACGTATATTTTTATGGTCATAAAAGTCATAATGAAATTAATAAAATTATCAATAATTCTAATTTGTTTATTATGCCCAGTATAGAGGAAGGTATGGCTATTTCAATAATGCAGGCAATATCCTCCGGATGTCCAGTATTAATAACAGAAAATACTGGAGCAAAAGAATTTGTTGAGAAAAATAAATGTGGAGTTGTTATTAAATACAATGATTTAAAAAATATAGGTGAATACATAATGGATTTAGTTGAAAATAGAACACAATTAAAGCTTTTTAAAGAAAATGCGATACAAACAAAAAGTATCCATACTTGGTCAAAATATTTTGAGGAATTAGATAAAATAGTTAGAAATTTATAGTTTCTGTTTAATTATTTTATAAAAAAATATTTTAATTAAATAAATAATTAAAAATGTTTCAATAATTTTTCTAATCACATAAAACCATGAAGATATTTCGGGTAGTGTTAAAAAATTTAATATTCCATAATTAGTTGTGTAAAGAAATAATAATATATATGGATTTAAAAAATTATTTTTTTGATTATAAAAAGAGTCAAATAAAATAAAAAAAGGTATAAAAAAAAATAATAAAATTGGAAATATCCAAACATCAAATAATAAATATAAAGACATTAATGAGGATCCAATCATATTGTCTCCATAAAAACCATTTGAATACTTATTGTACAAATAAGAAGCAGTTTGACTTTTGTTAAAGATCATTTTATCAAATTCATTGTTAAAAATACTGATTATTGGACCAGGTAATACAGAAATAATTTTACCCAATTGTAAATCACGCAAAAATATAACCTCATTTTTATTAATATTCTTTTTTAAAAAAAGAAAATTATCGTGAATAATTAAAATATTAATCCTGTTAAATAATGTTGTTTCATAAAAATCTTCTGCAAAAAATAATTGTTTAGCCAAATAAGTATCTTCCTGAAAAGAATATTCTTTAGCGCTTTTGGATATAGAAAAAGAATTTAAAAAAGATTTAACATTTTCGTATGGAGTTCTGGTTTGTGAAATGGATCTCTCGAATAAAAAATTTTTAGAAACATTCTCAAATATATTAATTGTGGGAATTGAAATAATTAAAATTATTATTATGTAAAAGCTAGATTTTTTACTCATCTTGATTTTGTTTAATAAAAAAATGATAAAAAATATTAAAAAATTTAAAAAAATAAAATCTAAGAATAGGCTTCTTGAATTTCTTGAAATAGAAAAGAAAAGTATTAATAAAAAATAAATAAGAAAATATAATTTAAATTTTTTAGGTATTTCTAAATTATACAAATATTTTGAAAAATAAATTATAATTGGAAAGTAAATGAATAAACTAAACCCTGCTAAAATATCCTGTAATAGCGTTGCTCCAGATTCGTAGGTTTGTAACTCCATTGATACATTAAAATTAAAGTAAAAAAATCTCGCCAAAACACCTAAAATTGAAAGCAATATTAGGAATTGTAAATTTTCAAATTTTCCTAAACCAAATTTATCAATTTTAATTGAAATATACTGTGATAAAGATTTTGCAAAATTCAAATTTCGATAAATATAATGTCCCATCAAAATTATAAAATGGAATATAAAAAGAGTGGAAAATGTTGATAAAGGCTCTTCCAACCTAGTAGTAATCAAAGATAGCTCAATTGATTTAAGATATAAAGATCCTCCATAATTAACAAAGTGTGAAAAAAAAATAATTAAGTTTGATATTGGATAACTAAAAAAATTTACTGGATTTAAACAATATCTTGTAATTATTATATTTGAGATAAAAACAAGTAATATGCATACAAAATCATTTTGATTATTTAATAAAGAGAATTGATACCCAACTGAAATTAAAGATATAAGATAAATTATTTTCCTTACAATATCCAAATTTTCGTTTTGCATAATTATTGATATTAATATGATAGCAATTATATCTTAAATTAATAAAATAAAATATCATGCACGTACTTTTTTTAGGACCAAAGTTTGGTAATAGTTATCTTGAATACAAAGCTTTAAAAAGAATTTGTAAAAAAGTAGATATTATTGATACAAATCTAATATTTAAAAACACATTATCACTCAAAATTTTTTACCATGTAGCTCCAGAATTATTTATTTGGAAAATTAGAAATTTTATATTATCTAAAATAGATACAAAATATGATTTAATATATGTCAGATCAGGTGAATTTTTAGATAAAAATTTAGTTTTACAATTAAAAAAAAAAACGGAAAAAATAGTTTTTTACTGTGGTGATAATCCTTTTGTAAAAAGAGACAAATTTAGATGGAGGCTTTTTTTAGGAGCTGCAAAATTATATGATCTGCTAATTTTCCACCAAAAATCTAGAATCAAAATGTCAAAGGATTTAGGATTAAAGAAAACAATGCTAGTAACGCCTCCTTACGATAAAAATATACATATAAAAAAAAATAATAATAAACTTAAAAAAAATATAGTATTTATTGGAACATGGTTTCCGGAAAGAGGAATTTTTTTCAAAAAATTAAGCGACTTTGGATTAAAATTTAAAATATATGGCATAAAATGGAACAAAGATCCAAATTTTGAAAACTTAAAATCAAAAATTAAATTAGGCCATGTGCATTTTAAAAATTATGCTAAAATAATCAGTAAGGCAAAAATAGCTATATCTTTGTTTTCAGAGCAAAACAAAGACGACATAACTAGGAGACCAATAGAAATAGCTGCTATTGGTACTGCTATAATCTCTAAGAACACTAAATCGATGAAAGAAGTATTTAAAGAAAATAAAGAAGCTATCTATTTTAACAACGCAAACGAATGTTTTAAAAAATGCTTATATCTTTTAAAAAATACAAAATTATTAAATAGAATTTCTAACAATGCAAATAATCGCGTTAAAAAACTTAAAATTTCAAACGATGATTTAATAAAAAAAATTATCAGAAGAGTTCAAAATGGCAAAAATTAAATATATTTTAACGCATCCTATTCAATATCAAGTTCCATTAATAAGATACTTAACTACAAAAGGAATTGATCTAACTGTTTTATACAGAAGTAATTTTAATTTAAATAAACATTTAGACAAAGGTTTTAAAAAAAAAATATCATGGAGTACAAATTTATTAGGCGGCTATAAATATAAATTTTTAAGTTATATTGGAAAAAATCAAGTAAACAATTTATATCCAATAACAACAAATTTTTATAAAGATATTTTAGACAGGAATACTGATATAATTTTTCTTCATGGAATAAAAACCTGGTACAACATCATAATTATTTTTTTAGCAAAAATTTTTAATAAAAAAGTTTTTGTAAGAGAAGAATTTCACAAATACAGTAAATATAGAAATAATTTAAATATATTAATTAATAAATTTTTTTTTAAAATTATAGATCCATTTATTGATATATATTTAGCTATAGGAAGTAAAAACAGACAGTATTATATTGAAAATAGTATAGATAAAAAAAAAATTGTACCGATGCCTTATGTGGTGGATAATAAAATATTTTATCAAAAAAGAACTAATAAAATTGGAGAAAAGATCAAATTACTTTATGCGGGCAAGCTAATTAAAAGAAAGGGAATTAACATTCTATTAAAATCTATATTATTATTAAATCAAAAAAAAAGAGTAAAAAATAAATTTGAATTAACTATTGTTGGTGATGGATATATGAAAAATGAATTATCTAAATTTATTAGTTTAAACAGATTAGATAATGTAAAAATAATAGCATTTAAAAACGAAAAAGATTTAGCTAAAATTTATAAAAAAACTGACATATTTATAATGCCTTCTTATTATGAGCCTTGGGGATTAACTGTAAATGAGGCATTAGCTTCTCAAAATGCTGTTATATGTTCAAATAAAGTTGGCTCATCATTTGATCTGGTAAAAAATGAATTTAACGGATACAAATTTAAAGAAAAAAATTACAAAGATCTTGCTTCTAAAATGTATATTTTAATTTCAAACAGAAAAAAGTTACAAAAGTTCAAAAACAATGGTTTAAAGATAATATCAAAATGGTCCTTTAGGGAATGTTATGAAGGAATTAATAAAGCAATCAGAAAAGTAAGTAATCAAACTTAAAATTATGAAAAAGAGGGTTTTAATTACAGGAGGAGCGGGATTTATCGGAATTAATTCCGTCAGATTATTCGTTAAAAAAAAATTTGAAGTAATTATACTCGATAATTTTTCAAGATCAGGAACAAAGCAAAATATAAAAAATTTATTTAATGAAAATTTGTTGTATAAAAAAATTAGAGTAATTAAACTAGATCTTAGAAATTCAGAAAAACTAAAAACAGTTATAAAAAAATATAAACCAAATTTAATTTTGCATTTGGCTGGTCAAGTTGCTGTAACAACATCTTTGTTAAATCCCAAAAATGATTTAGAGATAAATATCTTAGGTACTTTTAATTTATTGGAAGCATGTCGGATTCATTCAAAACAAAGTTTAATAATTTTTTCATCTACTAACAAAGTTTATGGAAAAATATCCTCTAAATATAAAGAGAATAATTTAAGGTACAAAGTTAGTCAAAAACATTCAATTTCTGAAAAAACTAATCTAGATTTTTATTCCCCTTATGGATGTTCGAAGGGTGCAGCAGATCAATATGTGAGAGATTATTCAAGAATTTATAACTTAAAAACTGTTGTATTAAGACAAAGCTGTATTTACGGAAAACATCAATTCGGAATTGAAGATCAAGGATGGGTGGCCTGGTTCACAATTGCATTTCTTTTAAAAAAAAACATCACTGTTTATGGAAATGGTAAACAGGTAAGAGACCTTTTATATGTTGATGATCTATGTAATCTTTTTTATCAAATATATTTAAACAGGAATAAATGTTTTGGACAAGTTTTTAATATTGGCGGTGGTTTATCAAATACACTTAGCTTATTAGAGTTATTACAAATATTAAAAAATAAATATAATTTAAAAACAAAAATAAGCTTTGATAAAGAAAGAGAAGGTGATCAGAAAATTTTTGTAAGTAATAACAATAAAATTAAAAGATTCATTAATTGGCAACCACAAACTTCCTATCAAAAAGGTTTAGATGAACTTTTGCTTTGGAGTAAGCTGAATCTAAATTTAATTAGAAGAGCTTTGAGCAAGTAAATCTTTATAGATTTTATTTATTTGTTTATGATATGGTACTTTATTCAATATTTTTGACTGATTTATTGAAACTTTTCTAGCTTTATTAGAATATTTTTTATTAGATAAAATTTTTAAAATTTCATTTAAGATTTTAGTTTTATTATTTAAATTAAATAATGATCTATTATTTACAAATTCTTTAAGCGATCCATTTGAACTTGAAATAACTGGCAATCCGCATTTCATTGCTTCTAAACAGGGAATGCCAAATCCTTCGTACAAAGAAGGAAAAAATAAAATATCAGAGATTTTATAAAGATTTGACATTTCCTTTCTGGACAAAGAGTTATAAGTAAAAATTTGTTTTTTATGTTTTTCTTCAATTTCATCATCTGAGAAATTGCCAATTTTTAAAATTATGACATTTGGATTAGTTTTTAATATTTCTTTAAAAACAGAATAAGTATATTTAAAGTTTTTATAAAAAGATGTATCAAAAGATATAATTTTTTTTGTTTCATAAGGCAATTTGAATATTTTATTTAATTTTTTTTTATTTACTTTTTTTAAATTAAATATCTTTTCAACATCTGGATAAACCACAGAAATTTTTTTGGGATCAATTTTAGTAAATTTTATCAAATCATTTTTACTTTGTTTACTTAATGCAATAACATGATCAAAAAAAATAATTTTTGAAACAGAGTATTTAAATAGTAAAAAATTTCTATTTAATTTTTTTCCAAATACTAATGGTATAAGATCATTTATTGTAACAACCTTTTTTTTTGCATTTATATATTTAACTAAATGCGAATAACTATGATCAATAACATGTGCAATATCTGTTTGTTTTTCAAAAAAAACTTGAAATGGATAACTTAAATATCTCTCAAACCTTAAAAAAAAATTTTTATTACTAAGCCATTTTGGTAAATAAATTTTTGGAATAAATTTTAAAACATTATTATTTCTAAATTTTTTTTGGCTTTTACTTATATAATTTCCTAACATATCCATACTGGATCTTTTGTCTTCTTTAAAACAGAAATAATAATTAATTTTCATAATTTATTTAATTTATTAGAAGTTTTAATAACTTTTCATGGTTTTGTGCGTAAAATTTGGAAGGATTTTTAAAATAGCTTTTTGTAAAAATATTAGTGCCCTCGTTCGCTTTTATCAATAGTTCTGCTAAACTTTTGGGATCCTTTGGATTAAAGAAGGAAATTGAGTGATAAGATCCAACGGTTTCGTATGCATATTTTAGGTTTGAGACAATCATTGGTAAATTGAATCTTTTAGCTTCACTAATTGGCAAACCCCATGTTTCCATAAAAGATGGAAAAATTAATACATCTGATTTTTTATACATATAATCAATTTTATTTTGGGTTTGATGTCCTAAAAATTTTAAAAATTTTATATTTTTGTACTTATTATATATTGCTTTAGCATAATTATTACTTTCTACATCAAATGTAAAAAATATCTTCCCATTCCAGGTTTTGCTTTTTTCTAAAATTTTTGAACTTTCTCCAATTACTTCAAAATTTTTATAAATATGTGGATAGGTTGGATAAAAAAATTTTTTATGTTTTTTATTTTTTTTAATTTTTTTTGGTTTGCTAGATACGTAATCTAAATGTGCAACAATAATTTTTTTTATGTTATATTTATTTATAAAAATTTTTTTCATCCAATTAGATTGAACAATTAAAAAATTATTTCTTTTAATAAATAATTTTATAAAAAAACCATAAATTAAACCTTGAATAAAAAAAATTATTGAATTTAATTTTGATGGAAGTCTTCCTTTGAAAAATGGTGATGGTGTGTGATAATATGAAAATAATTTTTTTGACTGAACTCTAGGAGTTAAATTGTCGGTTGATAGCCAATAATCAGAATTTATCTCTTTAGAAATTTTATTTAGTTTAAAATAAAATATATATAGTTTATGGAAAATGCTTTTTTCATAATCTTTTAATTCAATATATTTGATATTTCTATTATTTGGTAATAATCCTTTTTTTCTAACTATTAAAATTAAACTAATATTTGGAAATTTTTTAATAAAAGTCTTAACTAAATTATATTCGAATTTGAAATGTTTACTATTTGCAGTTAAACAAGAAATTACAAATTTTTTTTTCATTTAAAAAAATGTTATAATATTTTTAATATTTAATAATACAGAACGTAATATTTATTTAGAAAATATTTTACTAATTTCTTCGTCTAAATCTTTATTGGTATTTTTGTTTATTTGTTTTATTGGATCTATGATTTTGACTTTATTTTCAATTTTATTTTCAAAAACATTTGTTAAAACATTAGTATCCTTAATTACCTCATTAACTGAATTTATTTTTGAAATTAAATTTGATCTTTGATTTTCAAACTTAGAAATTTCATCTTTCATTATCTCAAATTTTTTCTTTGCTTCATGAAGTTGGTTGCTTAATCTTAGATTTTCTTCTTGATAAAATTCCTCTTTATTTTTAAATTTGCTTTTATCTAAATTTGTTTGAATATTTTTTTCTTTATAATTATCTGAATTAAAATGAATTAAAGAATTTATTTTTTTATCTAGTAAATTTAATTGTGATGTTAAATTGCTGTTTATATTTAAGTTTTCTTCAATAATTTTCTCTTGCTTTGCTAATTTTTTTTCTAGTTCATTTACATTGGTAATTAGAGATGAAATATTTTTAATTAAATTTTTTAACATAATATATAATTTCGATGATAAATTTTTTGTTAATTTTAAATAAATAAATTTAGTTAAGCTAGATAAATCATCTAAAAAATAATCAAATAAATTAGGCTTTAATACAAATGGCTGCTCTTTTTGATTAATTTTTTTTTTAAAATTATCTATATTAATTTTTAAATTTGCAATTTGATCATCCATACAACTACAGGTTTTAATATTTATATGAAAATATTCAATATATAAAAAAGGACTCTAATGCTTAACTTTTAGTCACCCTTATATTTAAATAAAGCATAAAATGTTTTCAAAATGATATACAGGTCTAAATATATAGTCCAATTATTTAAATACCATAAATCAAATTCCATTCTTCTTTTCATGATTTCAGGATCAGGCGTTGCGCCTCTTAGTCCATTTACTTGAGCCCAACCCGTAAGACCAGGGTTACATTTATGTCTTTTTAAAAAATTATTAAACAATGATGAGTAATGAATATCATGTTCAACCATATGTGGCCTTGGACCAACTATTGACATGTCTCCATTGAGCACATTTATAAATTGAGGAAGTTCATCAATACTATATCTTCTTAAGAAAGTTCCTATTTTTAATAGCCTTGAATCATCTTTTAAAACTTGTTGAGTTTTATCAAAATTAATTTTTTTAAGTGATCTTAATTTAAATATTTTGAATCTTCTTCCATCCCAACCTGTTCTATTTTGTGTAAATAAAATTGGAGCTCCATCCTCCATATAAATTATTAACGATGAAATTATTAGTAAAGGAGAAGCTATAATTAAAAAAAGAATTGATAATATTTTATCAATCAATATTTTTAAAAATAAATTTATTCCATAAAAGCGCGACCACTCATAGAAGACATAGTCGTATTTGTTGCCTAATAAATGCTTTCCTTTTAAATCTAATGATGTTGAAAGTTTAATATTTAATGTATCAACTGAAAATTTTATAATTTTTTCAAAAATTTTTTCTTTTGATTTATCATCTCCGTTCAATATCCAGATTTGGCCTAAAGAATGATATTCTAGTATAGATCTTATGTCTTCACTTTCTTTAAAGATAGGAAGTTTAAATTCACTCTTACTAAACTTTAAATTCTTTTCATTGAGATCTGAAATAATACAACATTTAAATACATAGATTTTATTAAATTTATCCTGCAAAATTTGTTTAATCTCTGAATAAGTCCCAACTAACATAATATTTTTTTGAATTATATTTTTGTCTATTAAACTTTTATAAAGATAATTAAAATAAAAATGGATTAATAACATTCCAATAATAACTGATATAGATATATTTAAATATTCTGCGTTAAATAAAAAATTTTTTTTAAAAATAAAGAAAAAAGAAAAGCAAAGTAAATTTGCAATAATTATACTTAATAGATCTTCTTTTAAAAAAGAAATAAAATTTTTTTTATAATATCTTGTATTTTTAATTGTATAGGAAAAAACGAAGTATAAAGATGTTAAAACTATCGAATATAAATAAAAACCAGTATTTTTAAATGTATCAAGAGACAATAAATCGTAAATAGTATTTTTTTGTAAAATCGCAGAAACATAAATAATAAAAAAAAGTAAAATACTTTTTAAAAAAGTCGTAAAATATATAAATCCACTATCATCATTCTGAAAAACCTTTTCCAGTCGGAACATTATTTAACTTTTATGATAGTAGTAATTAGGCGAGTAACTGTAATAATAACTGTAATAACTATCTTTAGATGTGTCTAAATCATTGACTACAATCCCGCTTATTTTGGCTCCAACATTTTGAATTTTTTTAATGGAGGACATAAAAGATACTGTTCTTGTTTCATCAGATCTTATTACAAATAAATTGTAATCAGAAGCTTGTGTCAAAATTAAAGTATCCGAAACTGGTTGAACTGGTGGTGAGTCAACAATGACATAATCATATTCCATTTTCAATAGATCTAAAAACTTTTTGATTTGTTCTTTATTAACTATGTCTGACATATCAAATCTTTTTTCACCAGAAGTAATAATATCTAATTCTGTTCCTGGAACTTTAAAAATAGCATCATTTAATTTTGCAGAACCAGAAATAATTTCACCCAAGCCAAGAATTTCTTTATCAAACTGATAAAATCCATTTAAAACTGAAGGTCTTCTAATATCTGCCTCAATAAACAAAACTTTATTAGACTTTTCTAGAGATAAAGCCAAATTGAATGCATAAGTTGTTTTTCCTTCTGATGGATTGCTTGAAGTAATCATATAGCTTTTATTTTTTTCAAATTTTGACTCTATTATTGCTCTTGATGATCTAATTGCCTCAGAAAAACTTGAGGCACCATCTTCAACAAACATTTGCAGTATATGAAAACCTCTTTTTAGTTTTTCAACTCTTGGCAAAATCCCAATTTGAGGAATATTAAGAGAGTCTATAGCCTCAGGGCTTTTAATAACTGAAGAATTCATTTCTCTATAGTATACAAGCGCATAAACACCAAAAAATGAAATAACAAAAGCTAAAATAAAATTTTTCGTAGGTTGTGGTGAAAATGGAACAGAAGGTAAAATTGGATTTTCAATAACTTTAAGTCTCGAAACCTGAAGGTTTTGAGCTTCATTTGTTTCTTTTACTCTTTGCAAAAAAGATTCATACAATTTTCTACTACTTTCTACTTCTCTAGAAAATTTAAGCATACCTGCTTCCTTTTCCTCAATCAATCTAAGTTCATCAGTAGCTTTTTGTAATTCGTCATTTGAAAGTTTTATAAAATTATCTAAGTTACTTAATTCGAATGCTTTTTGTTGAATATTTTCATCCAAAATTTCTTTTAATTGAGATACTAGATTATTATTTAAATCATTAGCTTGAAGAATTTTAGGATGTTTGTCTGTATAAATAAGTGACAAAGATTGAATATTGCTTTCATTTGCAGTCAAACTTGCTTTAATATTTGAAATTTCATCTCTTGATCTTAAATCTTTTATAGCAAGCAAAGCGTCAATGTCTCCATCAGCTACTTTTATAGAAAGCAAATCATTTTGCTGTTCTTGATAATTTTTTTTAGCATCTATAATTCTTGAGGATATAGACTGAATTTCTTTAATTTTGAGTTCTTTTACATTCCCTGTATCAACTAGATTATTTTCTCTTTTATAATTTGATAATTTTTTTTGAGCTATATCCATTTGTTCTACAAGTTCTTTTAACCTCTCTGTAATTTTTTGATTTGCATAACTTGTAATTTTTATTTTGCTATCTATTTCGTATCTTTGGTATGAATCAATTATTGATGTTAAAGCTAGTTGAGAAATTTTAGGATTATTCGAAACAAAAGATAGTTCCAAAACATCGCTTCTTGGAATATTTCTAACTGAAAAATTATTTGTCAATACAGATTTCAAAAAAATATCATCTACAGTTACTTTTTTTGTAAAAATCCTTTGAAAGAAGTTTTGTTTTGTCTCTGAATACAGGCTTTTGAATTTCATAGAATTTTTTTTATCTTTAACTATATATTCTTGGACTTCATCACTTTTTAAAATAGCCATTTGGTTATTAATTCTATTACTTTGAGCCTCTAGAGAATAAACTTCTTCTATGTTAACAATTTTATTATCCTCTGGCTCAATTACTATGGTTGCTTTACTAAGATATTTTTTTTCTTGATTAAAAGAAATTATCAAAACTAAAAGTGAAACTAATAAAGATAAAATAATTAAATTTTTAAGATTTTTTTTTGCTACTAAGACAAAAAATTTTAAATCACCTATGTCAAAAATATTTATTAACGAGTTTATTCTATCAATCATTGTTTTTTAAATATCTAGTTCTTTTATACTAAAATATCAATAATTTGAAAAATACGTCAAAAAAACATTAAAAATTAAGGTTTTTTTTTATATTGAATATTATTGAAGCAACAAAAGATTATTATAATAAGTATATATAATGTTTTATAAAAAAAATTTTAATTATCTATTCTTGGTATTAATATTTGTTTACAGTTGTACTTCTTTACCTGGTTTAAACAAAACTCCTAAAAAAAAAAAATGAAAACATAAAAAAAATTTCAAGTAATTATTCTATAAATGATGTTGGGATTAATATAATTAAAATTAATTCTTTAAGTGAAATAGATATTGATTATTATAATAAAAGAAAATTAGAGGAAATAGACTTAAAGGTAAAAAAATATTCTAATATTTATAATTATAAATATGAATATATACTAGGGCCAGCAGACTCTATTTCAATAAATCTAACTGATACTGATGATTTGGATAATACTTATCTTATTGATCAAGATGGTATGATTGATCTTCCGTTTATTGGAAAAGTTAAATTAGATAATTTAACTTTAAATGAAGCACAAAATATTTTAACCGAAGTAATAAAAGACTTTTATAAAAATCCAGATTTACAAATTAATATTGAAGAGTTCAATAGTAGTAAAGTTTACATAGTCGGTGCAGTTAGAAACCAAACAACAATTAATTTGGATCAAAAACCTGTTAAATTAATTGAAGCTGCAATACGAGCTAACTTTAATCCAAGTTCTGAAGATAAGATATTTGGAACAAAAGGTATTTTAAGAAGAGATGGAAATGTTTATAAAATAAATCTGTCAAATGCATTTAACGGTGCTGATGAAAAAGAGAATTTTTATTTAAAAAAAAATGATGTAATTTTCATAGATAGGAATTCTGATGCAATACACGTATTTGGAGAAATTCAAAAGCCCGGGGTGTATTTTCCAAATTTAGATTATTCGTTAACAGAACTAATTTCAACTAGTGGTTTAAATCAATTAACTGCTAATGCTAAAAAAGTTTACGTAATAAGAGAAAAATACAATTCTTTCCTTGAGGTTGATGTGTTCCAGCTTGATATTAGAAATCCAGTAAATTTAATTGCTGGTAGAAAATTTATGCTTCAACCAAAAGATATAGTCTTTGTTCCTCCTACTGAAATTGTAAAATGGAATAGAACAATTAGCTTGTTGTTACCACAAACTGATCTTTTTAATTCTTACAACCCAATTATACAAAGTGGTGTAAAAGGTGGTGCAAATGCAAATCTTACTGACTAAACTTTTTATTTATAAGAAAAAAAATTATAAACATAATTTGTATTAATGGAATATGTAACGAAAAATCAAAAAATAAAATAATTAAGCCATAATATAACAATATATTATTATTTAAATTAAAGTAATTTTTACTAGAAAAAAATTTAAATAATGAACAAATTAAGAAAAACATTCCCAATAAACCTATTTCACCAATAATTTCTAAAAGATCAGAATGTGCATGATTTGCATATAAATTATTTGGATTGTGGTATTTTAGCTGAAATATATTCTCAAAACTTCCAAGACCATATCCATAAAAAATAAAATTTTTAAGCTCAAAAAAACTGAACTTAATTATGTCTAATCTTGATACGAAATTATTATTTTCAGCATTAGAGGAAAATTCTTCTTTGAGAAAAGAAAATCTATCAATTAGTTCAAATGCACCAAAATAAAATCCTAATATAAGAATATCAATAAATAAAATTAATATTATTATAATTAAGAAAGAGTAGTTTTTTTTTTTTATAAAAAAAAATTCATTAATTAAATAAAATATTACAGTTGATAATAGTAAAAAATTACCAATTCTAGAAAAGCTTGTAATTATTCCTATTGTAATAAATACTAGAAACAATCTTACGTAAATTTTTAAAAAAAAATTGTCTTTGTTTATTAATAATTTACTTAATTCTATATTTTTAAGTATTTCTAAACTTGAAATTAAACAAAATAATAAAAATATTGAAAAAACTGTTCTATTAACAAAAAAACCAGTTGATGCATCTTGGTAAAAAGAATTCTTTAAGAAAAACATATCTGGATTACCATTAAGATAGAAAACTATTGCAATAATAGACGTTACAAAACCAATTAAAGACAAAAATAAATATAATCTTTGCTTATGTCTTTCGGTTTGAAAAATAATTTTAACAATCAATATAACTATAAAAATTGATATATAATTGAGAATTTGAAAAAATGTTTCTGACGGCGCAAAACTTAATGATGAATATAAAATATTAGTATCTAATTGAATGATATAATTATATTTCTCAGGTGAAAAATGATTTAAAATTTTAATTGGTAAAGGTAGAATTTGAAAGAAAAGATACGTTATAAAAATCAAATAAAACATAATAGATTTTTTATTTTTTGAAAAGATATAATTTAGATGAAGTTTATAATTTTTATCCTTTAAACAAAAAAATAGAAAAATACTTAAAATTATAAAATTTAACTGAATAAATAAATTAGTGTTTCCACCATTAAAAATTATATAAATTGATAAAACAGTAAAAAAAAGATATTGAAACTTTTTATTTTTAGATATTTGCATTTTAGTTTGGAGATACGTTTGTATCAAACACTTCTTCGAAGTCTTCGGATGTTATAGCCTCATTATTCTCAATTTTTGTTTTGATTGTTTCTGTCACAGTATTTGTGTTTTGATTTTTTTCTATAATTTCTACAGCTTTTTCAGGGTTTTCTTGAACAATATCTACTATCACCTCAGTTATTTTTTTCTTACTTTCCTCATTTTTGTTTGCACTATCAATTAGTTTATTTGATAAAGTTCCTTTACTATTTTCAACAATATTTTTAACTTTTTCTATATCACCTTCATCACTTGCTTCCTCAACCGCATTCTCCATGATCTTGTTAATGCTTTCATCTACAACGCTAGAAGTTACAGACAATATTTCAATTTTTTCTTCA
>MDSZ01033931.1_pt1 | contig 21454 bp, 21 predicted proteins | sample 811201 | NCBI WGS metagenome assembly MDSZ01 (sample SAMN05326647, study PRJNA326480) | marine metagenome | isolation source: seawater | place: Indian Ocean: North | collected 2010 | reverse complement strand
GGCTATGATCTTAATCTTGGCGGCCCTGCATTTGATCGCAATGCATTAACAAATGCCAATGGATTTTTAGGCATAGATGGTATTTTCCGTTTCCGCCCAGATGGTATAGCACAGCGCGGTTTAGCAGTGCTCAGCTATAGAAACGGTCAGATCACTATAGTCGATAAAGCCCCAACGACATTTCAAGGCTTACAATAAATGATTGAAATTATTTCAAAATAACACTTTAACCCACAGAGACGCATTTTTTTTCATTTTCCATCTTGCCTTTCGATACAAAACGGGGCATTCTCCGGTTAAATCAAAATGCACAATAAAATACGAAACGATCAGTTAGTCCTGACGTTAATAGCACTTTCCTTTAGGAAGAGCTAATGTGAGTGCGATATAATGAACATGGATTAAGTGAAACCGACGAGGTAAAAATGAGTACTGCAGCACTACAATTCGAAGATACTGTTGATCTAGACGCGCCGGAAAATAAAGAAACAACAAGCATGACTTCAGCTCCAAGAAAAGGCCGCCCGCGTAGCGAGAAATCTAGAAACGCGATCATTAAAGCGACAAACAACCTTCTTATTCACAAAAGCGTGCAAGAGCTTTCTATTGAAGCTATTGCAAAAAAAGCGAAAGTTGGAAAAACAACAATTTATCGTTGGTGGCCAAATAAAACAGCTGTTGTTATGGATGCTCTGATTGCTCAACCTGGCATTCAAAGCCCATTACCAACACCGAAGAATAACGCTGAAGCGGTTATCATGCAGCTTGATAAATTGATCCGCCTTCTGACAAGCAAGAACGGGGAAACAATCGCACAGCTTTTCAGCGAAGCACAAGCTGATCCAAAAGCACAAAAGATTTTCGCAGACACATTCTTAAGCCCACTTATTGATGCGATTGAATTCAGTATTCAACAAGGTATCAAAAAACGTGAGTTTCGTGCATCTCTAGAATCTCGCATGGCTGTAGACATGATGTGCGGACCGATCTTCTTCCGCCTTCTTTCTCGCCCTGATGATTTAGACGATGATTTCCGCGAGAACTACCCTAAAGAAGCTGTTCGTTTGATTAGCGCTTGATCACCCCTCTGTCGCGCGCTAGATTAATACTATGCAAAGCGAAACAGATATTGAGCAACTGACCGAAACAACCCAAACTGCATTAGAATGGATACAAAATGCAGTTTGGAACCGCGACGCATTGTATCAAATCGTTATTTGGATCATAGCCTTTTCTTGCGGCTATCTTATCCGTTTTTTTGCCGGAAAAAAATTACGCCCCTTCATAGATTCATTAAACGTCCCGTACCGCGTTAAATCAATCTACCGAAACCTAACAAAGCTGCTCTTCCCTCTAAGCACATTAGCCTTCCTCTTTGTTTTAAGCACGCTCATATCAACCGAAACATTCGGCGTTAACACTGTCATTAGCCAAGGATTAATGAAGGTTTTACTGGCATGGGTGGTCATACGCATCGCCTTAGAATTCATTAAAAACGCAGCTATCCGCAATTTCTTTGCCGTCACAATCTGGACGATTGCCGCGCTCAGCATATTCGGAATTTTAGACGAAACAACACAAACGCTCGACAGCATCGCTTTTAGCGTTGGAGATTTCAGACTTTCCGCCTTAGCTGTTATTAAGAGCATTCTTATAATCTTTGCACTTCTTTATATGGCGATCTTTGCTTCTAGCTTTGCTGAACGCCGCATCTTTGAAGTGAAAAGCCTCTCACGCTCATCACAAGTGCTCATGGCAAAAGTGCTGCGCGTCATGCTGATTGTTTTCGCCCTTCTCATTGGCATCACTTCCGCCGGCATAGACCTCTCACTCTTTGCCGTCTTTGGGGGTGCTATCGGTTTAGGTATTGGTTTCGGTCTTCAAAAAGGTATATCCAACCTCTTCTCAGGCATGCTTCTTCTTCTTGACCAATCGATCCGCCCGGGTGACGTGATTGAACTGGAAAACGGGACTTTTGGTTGGGTAAACCAAATGGCTGCCCGCTATACAGAAATTGTGACCCGCGATAACAAATCTTTTCTCATTCCGAATGAAGAATTCATTACGCAGCGCGTTGTTAATTGGAGCCACGGAAACTCCCTCATTCGTGTTCAAGTGACGTTTGGTGTTCATTATAACTCAGACCCTCACCAGGTTAAAAAACTGGCAGAAGAAGCGGCGGCCTCCGGCCATAACAGAGTGTGCGACGACCCTGCTCCGATTTGCCATTTGACCGAGTTCGGCGATAGCTCGTTGAACTTCAAACTCAACTTCTGGATACGAGACGCTGAGGCGGGCATCACCAATGTGAAAGGCGAGATTATGCTCGCCCTTTGGGACACCTTCAAAGAAAACAATATCGAAATCCCTTATCCGCATCGTGAAGTCCTCGTCCATAACGTGAAGTAAAGCCTTACCCTATTAAATTTCAGGTCTCATTTTATGAGGCGTAGCAGCCTGAGAGTTAGGCGCTTTATAGGTACGACCGCTCATATATGGAACATTCGAGCGATCAAGCTCTTCACCATAATCAAGCCAATTATAATTTGGACGCTCCATTTGAATTTTAAAGCTTTCAACAAAATCATATCTTTCTTCAGCGCTAAACTTAAAGGCCTCATCCTGAAGATATTTCTCTAGCAATGAGATGGCCTCACTATGAGATACATCTTTTTGAATTTTCAAACTTTGCTCTGATTTAGAGCGGTAAACGATATTAATATTCTGCCCCATCTGATCTTTGTAAATAGGAGGCATATCCTGCTTATCCGGGCGCTTAACTACATCGTCACGATAGCGCGCAAAATAAACCACATCTCCATTTTGAAGCTTAAGCTTTGTACGCACCATACCGTTATTATAGACGCGTTGTTCAACATCACTGCCATGACGTAACTCCGCCGTAGAAGAAATACCCATACCGCCAACCTTCACGATATAATTCTTCAAGCTTGCAGGATTCATATCATCTGGGGCTATATGCGGATTTGTAATGCAATTACGCTGATCGAAATTTAAAACCACATTTTTCGAAGCATTGATTTTAGTTTTATCTGGCTTAGGCTTATTCTTCTCTAAATTACCTTTATTGGTAATATCAGCAGTATTAGCCCCGCCATATTCTGCAGGAGCCGCTTTCTTCGCCACTGAAAATCTTCGAACACGCTCTCTCTCTTCAACAAAAACATGCGCCCCCACTTCCAGCGCTGCACCAATAGCAAGTCCCCAACCCGCCTTTAGCCCAGCAGCAGCCGACACGGCTGCTACCGCACCAGCAGCATATAGCACTCGCGAATGTTCAAAAGGATAACGCGCGGCACGCATCGCTTTATACCAAGCGGATGCAAGAGCTCCATCACATAGATTATGCCCTTCTTCATAAAGCACCTCAGATTTACCAATGATATCAGAAACATTATCACGAACTTCTAATTCATTTGATTTATGTAGAATATTGCCATACTGATCTCGGCTAGCGCCGTCATGACGAATAATTTGTACATCATGCTGCTCAACACCTTGCCAGTGCTCTTGCAGCGCATCGACAGCTTGAGGATATGTAAGCCCTTCAGCCAAAACCTCTTTCACACGTCGAATATTGAACAGGTCATTTAATGGCGCCGGAATAAAGCTTTCTTTATCTCGCCACGTCGGAACGTAATAACTTAGTGAAAACGTATTATCCTTCTCCTGGTCTATAACATAATAAATACATTTATTTGTATAGCATTCAGTAAATGTATTAATATTCACCTGATTAGATAGCTCCTCAGGCAAGTCAGCCACCTCCGCTCTAAACAGCGTAAAGTGGTCATTATTACGCTGAATTCCTTTATCATCAGCCGCATTAATAATCTTCTTAAACTTCTTATAGTAGGCCTTACTAAGTTCAGGGTTTTCAGGGTCTATATCCGGCGCATAGAAAGCTGCAGGTTGAGTAGATCTATCGAGAAAATCATCCGTGATATAAACACGCCCATCTGCACCACGAATAAAATCTCCCTCTTCGACTGCTTTTTTATCAAAATAGCGCAGTTCTCTTGTTTCCTTATCATAGCTATATAAATCAATGCCCGTTTGCTTTGATCGCAAACCACTCAGCATATCTTCATCAAGCCCCCATTTTTCAACATCCGTGATATCAATTTTACGAATATAAAGCGGATCAGTTAATGACCTCAGCTCTTCAGCGGCCGCTATCGAGTTTTTAGAAAATTCAATAACCGGTGCTTTTTCATCATACTTAAAATATCCTGAAGCAATACTCATGACAGCACTCGTCAAAGCTCGTTCTTCAAATAATTCTCTCAAATTTAATTTCATCATAAAATGCCCCTAAACAGAGCCCTCTTTTTCTAACCGTTTTTCCATGAAAAAAGCGCCTCAACTAACTTGGGCGCTTTCTTAACTTCTCTCTATTGTGTCCGAACTCTTCTGGTTCTGCTAATTGATCATCGTCATCATCTTCTTCTAGAGCGTAAAGCTCATATGCTTCGACAGCACGTGCGTCATCATCATAAGAAGAAACACCTTCATATGATGCAACACTTGCCGCAGCCGCTTTGTAATTTTCAAATGATATTAGCATTTTTACATAACCATTAAGTCGTTCAGAGCGCATTGTTTACGCCTGTATGAAGCATCATGCAAGAGTTTTTTTTACTTTTTTAGCCCTTTAATAAAAACGCCATAAAATATAAAAAACGGAGCATTAAACGATAACGCTCCGTCTTTAAAATAATAATAAGTGGTAATATAATTACCCTAAGCAGCAGCAGCCATTGCACTGCCACTCATTGCTTTTTCACCAGCCAACACAGCCGCAACAGCATTTACAGTCGAAGCAATACGCACAGCCGCTTGAATTTCAGATGAACCAAGACCTTCATTCTTAAGAGCCGCTTCATGCGCATCAATACACATACCACAGCCATTAATCGCTGAAACAGCTAAAGACCAAAGCTCAAAATCAGCCTTCTCAACGCCTGGATTACCAATAATATTCATGCGCAATTTTGCCGGCATTGTGGCATATTCTTTATTCTTCGCCAGATGAACGAAACGATAATAGATATTATTCATACCCATAATCGCTGCCGCCGCTTTTGCTGCTTGTTGCGCTTCCGCACTTAAGTGCTGAGCTGCTTCAGCAGACACTGCCGCAATAACATCTTCTTGCCCTGTCGCTAAAGCAGATGCCAAAAAAGTACCCCAATGCTTTTGAGCATCAAGTGTTTCATCACCTGCTAATGAAGACAAATTCAACTTTATGTCTTTCGCATAGTCAGGCATTTGTGATTTCAAAGAATCAATAGACATAGAAAATCTCCTTAATAATGTTAGAAAGTGCTGGCGCTACGAAGTTTTTAGCGCCAGTACACTAAGAGGGTAAACGGACTAAACACAGTCCGTTTATAGGCATTAATTATGCCGCTTTCTTTTGCTGATCATTAGCAATAGCAGATGCATCAAGTGTCTCGCCGCCTACTGCACGGTTACATGGGCAAAGCTCATCAGACTGAAGCGCATCTAAAATACGCAACGTTTCTTTTGGGTTACGGCCTACATTAAGACCGTTAACAGAAACATGCTGAATCTCACCATGTGGATCCACGATGAATGTCGCACGAAGAGCAACACCATCTGCATGACGAACGCCTAGCGCATCAATCAAAGAACCATTTGTGTCTGCAAAAGACCACTGGTTAAGTTTATCAAGATCAGCATGATCACGACGCCATGCTAGCTTACAGAATTCGTTATCTGTAGAACCACCCATAACAACCGCATCACGATCATCAAAATCTTCATTCAATTTTGCAAATTCTACAATCTCAGTAGGACAAACAAATGTGAAGTCTTTTGGATAGAAGAAAATAACTTTCCATTTACCTTCAAAACTATCTTGTGTGATAGGCTCAAACGCGCTCTCACCATTTTCTTCATGATAGTTAAAACCTGGCTTTACGCCCATTACTTCGAATTCAGGAAGTTTATCGCCAATTCCTAGCATTGTCTTTATCTCCATTTTGATAAGTTGTTTTAAAATATGCTTAGAACTTCGCACACCCTAAACTACAAAATCCAATAGTATTTTCCTTTAAATCAAATCGATTTAATCAATACCAAATCATAAGATTGAATCGCTAAAATCAATATAACTAATATACGCATCTCAATATAAAAACCTGCCCCCTCAAAAGAAGGGACAGGCCAGAGATAAAGACTGCCCCACTAGGATAAGGCCAGCCTTTATATATTACGTTTATATCTATTCAGCCGCTGCGAGCATTTCTTTAGCGCGCGCATCAATAGCAGCTTTAACACCCTCGGCATAAGCAGGATCTGCCTTTTCAAAATGGCCAAGCTGACGCTCAACAATGAAATCAGGCACACCGCACATCGCTGCTGCGATATTACTGAATAAACGCTGTTTTTGCTCATCATCAAACAAACGGAACAGATCACCAGCTTGCGTATAATCATCATTGCCTTCACGATGATTATAACGATCAGCATCTCCGCTCAAAGCCAAAGCAGGCTCAGCATATTCAGGCGCTTGCTCCGCACCACCAAAACTATTTGGCTCATAATACGCATCAACATTACCAGTCTTTGGCTCAAAGAAACGCATAGCCCCATCTTTATGATAATGATGCACTGGACATTTCGGCGCATTCACAGGAAGCGCTTCATAATGAGTACCAAGACGGTATCTATGTGCATCTGCATAAGAGAAGATACGCCCCTGAAGCATTTTATCTGGTGATGGCCCAATCCCAGGAACAAAGTTAGAAGGGCTAAAAGCAACTTGCTCAATTTCAGCAAAATAATTCTCAGCATTTCTATTCAGCTCAAACTCACCAATCGTGATAGGAGGAAACTCACCATGCGGCCAAACCTTAGTCAGGTCAAACGGATCATATGATGTTTTCTCAGCTTCTGCTTCACTCATCACCTGAACCTGCATAGTCCATTTAGGATAATTACCCTCTTCTATCGTGCCGAATAAAGCTTCTTGGTAACTCTCACGAGTATTACCAATAATTTCATTCGCTTCAGCATTTGTGTGGAATTTATGGCCTTGCTGTGTTTTGAAATGGAATTTAACCCAATGACGCTCACCTTGCTCATTAATAAAGCTATAAGTGTGCGAACCATAACCATTCATATACATAGGCGCTTGCGGCAATCCACGATCTGACATCAAAATAGTCACCTGATGCAAGCTCTCTGGGCTTAAAGACCAGAAATCCCACATTGCAGTATTACTGCGCAGATTTGTTTTTGGATGACGTTTCTGCGTACGAATAAAATCAGGAAATTTCAAAGGATCACGGATAAAGAAAACAGGTGTATTGTTACCAACCAGATCCCAGTTACCTTCTTCCGTATAAAATTTCATAGCAAAACCACGCACATCACGCTCAGCATCAGCGGCGCCTTGCTCACCTGCAACAGTCGAGAAACGAATAATCATTGGCGTCTCAGCGCCTTTTTGCAGGACTTTAGCCTTGGTATATTTGGAAATATCTTCCGTAATCTTTAATGTACCGTAAGCACCCCACCCTTTAGCATGCACAACACGCTCTGGTATGCGCTCACGATTCTGATGCGCCAATTTTTCGATCAAATGTACATCTTGCATAAGCGCAGGACCACGTGCGCCAGCTGTTAAACTATTTTGGTTATCGGCAACAGGATTCCCCGCTGATGTAGTCATTACAGGGCATTTGGACTTAGACATAGATTTCTCCTCCTAGTGAATCACTTAAAAATAAATTCTTGATATATTAAGTTTGAAAGCTTTTAAGACAAAAAACCAATGGTAAATCCCACTATTACCTATCGAAAAAATCTATTGATAAAATAGAGCACCCAAGATAAAAACGATACAAAGTAATTTTAGACTAGGAAAACTAAGATATGCCGCGCCCAACAATCAGACAGCTTGAATATCTCATCACGCTTGAAAATGAACAATCTTTCAGCAAAGCCGCTGAATATTGTAACGTCACTCAATCAACACTCAGCGCCGGCATAAAAGACCTTGAAACAGTTCTGGATCAACAACTGGTCAACCGCATGGGAAGAAAGATCAACCTCACAGCCTTAGGACAAGAAGTCGCTGAACAAGCACGCTCTATCCTCACAGATGTCGATAATATCGTCAGCAAAGCAAAAGAACAAAAAAATCCACTTTGCAGCACCATCCGCCTAGGCGTCATCCCGACCATCGCGCCTTATATACTGCCCGATATCTTACCCGATCTGCAAACACATTACCCGTCTTTAGAGCTTCAAATTTATGAAGACATCAGCGAGAGACTTGTCGAACAAATCCATAAGCGTCAACTTGAAGCCGCTATCCTCGCCTTCCCATTCGAAACAGACGGCTTAGAGCATCACCAACTTTTCGAAGAGGAATTTCACCTTGCCTCCCCAAAAGACAAGCTCCTACCCAAAAGCCTCTCTATTAATGACATCAAACCCGAAGAGCTTCTCCTCCTAGAAGAAGGGCATTGCATGCGCGATCACGCCTTAGCCGCCTGCGAACTTCAAATTCCATCACGCCGAAAAACTTTTAGCGCCACCAGCCTCGCCACCCTCATACAAATGGTCGGCCACGGCTTTGGTGTAACATTACTCCCTGACATGGTCGTCAAAAACGCCCCTATGCCGAGCAACATCCAAATCACCAATTTCGATACGCCAAAACCCAAAAGAACCATCGGCATCGTATGGAATATTAACGCCCCACAAAAGCGCGATTTACAACAACTCTACGCACATTTAAAAAACGCCTTTAACTAGAATAGGATCACCCTTTACAATTTTCTTGAAATTTTGAAAAAAAAAGCATAAAACCACGCTCATGATGACAGAACTAAGCAACGCCCCATACACAGTCGCCGCCATGTATCGCTTCGTGCCCGTTGACGATATCAAAGCGCTGCGCCAAGAAATATATAACTTCACCGAGCAAAATGTCCCGTCTATCTGCGGCACACTTTTACTCGCACCGGAAGGCATAAACGGCACGATAGCCGCTCACCCTGCCGAAATGGACAAGATGATCGAGTTTCTTGATGAGAAGCTAGGGGTGCGCACTGCGGAAACAGCATGCGAGCTTAAATTTTCACACGCAACAAAGCAGCCCTTCAATCGCTTTAAAGTCCGTCCGAAAAAAGAGCTTATCACTCTACGCAAGCCTGAAGCCAACCCTCATGAGCGTGTGGGCACATATGTAGAGCCAAAAGACTGGAACGATCTTATTAATGATCCTGACGTTATTTTGGTCGATACACGTAATGATTACGAGACAAAAGTCGGCATATTTGATGGTGCCATCGATCCAGACATGAAAATCTTCACTGAATTTCCTGAATGGGTAGAAAAAAACCTCAACCCAGACAAAGACAAAAAAGTCGCTATGTTCTGTACAGGCGGTATTCGCTGTGAGAAAGCCAGCTCATATATGCTCGCTCATGGTTTTGAAAATGTTTACCACCTCAAAGGCGGCATATTGCAATATCTAGAGGAAATCCCACAAGAAGAGAGCAAATGGAAAGGCGATTGTTTCGTCTTCGACCAGCGCGTAGGTGTCGGCCACGGTTTAAAAGAAGGTGATTGGAGCGTATGCCACGCTTGCCGCGAACCACTTAGCCCTGAAGATCGCCAGCATGAAGATTTTGAAGATGGTATTTCTTGTCACCACTGCAAATCAGGTTTAACGGCTGAGCGTGAAAAAGCTCTACGTGATCGCCAGCGCTTCTATAAAGGCAAATATAGCAGCCGCTAATATATACTTGCATTTTTCATAACTTAAAGATATATTCTCGATCGAGGATAGAAAAGTTATGAGTAAAAAGACAACAACTATATTTAGTGCATCAGCTGAACAGCATCCGCCATGCCACGATATGCAAGTACTCAATATTAACTACAACAATCATTTTCAAGACCATGTACAGGCACTCATTAATTCATATCGTGACGTGAGCAAAGATAATGCAGAAGCTATTGTAAATGAAGCTTTCATATACGCTAGAAACACTCTAAAGAATCGTCCATCAGACATGACTGTAGACCAGTGGATAGATCAGCACATACAAAAGCAACATTATGAATTTAACAAAAAAGCAATACAAAATAACAGCATTATAGAAACCGTAGAATTAAACGGACAAAAAGAAAGCCAACAAAATTTAATAGCATTAATCGAAGAGTTACAGCATTTCGGGATTCCTGATTTTAATATTCAATCGGTTATTACTCAAATAATGAGAGAAACCGTTAGAATCAAAAAAGAAAGAAATATATCAGATGATGATATACAAACTTTAAAAACTATTTTCGAACAAGAACTTGAAAAAATAATACGTCCAAAAGCCGACGTAATAAACATTGGCAACTTCAGACCATAAAAACTAAAAAGCTACTCCCCCTTCACAGCTTTATCTTTTCTTTTACCATGCCTGCGATGCGGCGGTTTATCATCTCCACCGATAACATTCATCATGCGCTTAGCAATTTTCAAACGCTCCTCATATGGCAGCTGCTCGGCGATATCACGCGTCACGGCAACTTTTAAAACGCGCATATTATCTAGGTTCTCCAGCATATCTTTGACAATTTTATCATAAGCGTCACCATCAAACTCTTCAGCCGTTAAAATCTCTAACAGCTCCTTTCTATCCTTGCGCGCCTTTTTGCCTAAAGGCTCCATCTCACGGAAACTCGCTTGTAAATTACGCCCGACAATATTACGTGCTTCTGGGGAGAGGTTTTCCTTTTCTTGCTGCCAAGGATGCTCTTTCCAATCCTTATAAGCCATGCCGCCAATCACACCGATCAATATCACATTGATAATCAATGACAGCGTAAGATAAGCCTTTTTATATTTCACAACCATTTATAAGCTCCCTTCATTCAAAAATTCAGAGGCCACAAAATGATCCTCTATAAGCATGAAACTTGAAATATCTTGCGTCGTCATACTCGGTAATGTCGAAAAATCTTCTCCATATAGCCCCAAAGAAAAGCCTATAACGAGCGCAACCGCCATAACAGCCACTGGATGAGGCACAGCCACCAGATCATTCAAAACTGCACGAATCGAATCAAATACCCCTAGCGCACCACCACGTTGCGATACACGCGCCCCACGGCTCCGAACACCGCTTTCTTGCGGCATTGAGCGCGCAGCCATCATAATACGCTCTTCCATACCTAATGGCTTATGTGGCTCATAGCGACTTTGCAGAATCGTATCCAGATCACGCTCTAAAGAGTTTTTATTCCTATCATCACTCACCATGTTCTGTCCTTTCTAAGCGCTTTCACGCCCTTTATCTTCACTATAATCACTTTTGATCAATTCACTTTTTAATTTGGCTTTAGCCCGCATCAAAAGAGATTCCAAAGCTTTAACACCCACACCAATAATATCTGCCGCCTCTTTATTACTTAAGCCCTCATAAAAACATAAGTTCAAAGCTAAGCGCTGACGCTCTGGCAATGCCTGTATCGCATTCTCTATCGCCACCTGCTCTTGGCTCATCTGTAGCGCATCATCCGCAGGCGTGGTATCAGCCTGCATACGCTCTAACACATCCGGGTTTTTCTGCGGCTTCTTCTTACGCATTTTATCGATCGCTAAATTACTGACCACGCGATAAAACCAAGTGCTAAGCTTCGCCCCCTTGGCTGGATCATAGCTTTGCGGCTTTTGCCACAGCTTCATAAAAGCTTCTTGCACGATATCTTCTGCTTCAACGCGATCAGAGCACATACGGTAAGCGGCAGCATAAGCCATATCACTATAGCGCTCCACCAAAACAGAAAAGGCCCGATGATCCCCATTACAGACACGGAGCATCAGACCTTCATCATTTATGTCACAATCAGCCTGTTCCATAGACATTTTTATGCGCCCTGGCACAGGTGATTGCAATATAAAATTACTATTCTGCATCCGCTGGAGCACCACGTTCTCCATGTTTCTCTTTGCGTTTTTCCTTAAATTTCTCACGCATCTTTTCATGCGCTTTCTTTGCTTCCTCTTTAGTGATCTCACCATCACCATTCAAATCCATCTCAGCGAAACGCTTTGTCGCATGTTCTAGGAACTCGGCCTTAGACACAACACCATCCTTATTTGTGTCATGCATATCAAACATACGCTGCCCAACATCACCGCGCTTACCCTTTTCACCATGCGGGCCATCTGGGCGCTCATGCCTAGGTTTTTCTGAAGCATCCCCATCTTGCGCCAAAACAGGCAGTGCATATAAAGCCGTTGCAAAGGCTGTAAACATCAAAATCTTCTTCATGATTTCTATCCTCATTTAAGTTATGTTATTCATATTACGCAGCGAACATTCAAAACCCTTCGCAAATAATAAAAAGAAATAGCAAAGACTAAAGAACAGGATAGAGAAAGCCTCATGACAGATCAGAGTAACCGCGCCATTTCCATAGAAGAATCCACACATTTCATCATGGATCAAAAACTATGGCTTAAAATCCTCATCGGCATGGCACTAGGCATTATCACAGGGCTTTTACTCTCCCCCACAGAAGGCTACGGCCTATCACTCGGCCTAGACGCTCCACACGCAATCAAAAGCACCGCGCAGTGGCTCTCATTACCAGGCACCATCTTTCTATCGATGATTAAAATGGTGATCATCCCGCTTATTATTTGCTCCATCATACTTGGAATCGCTCAAAGCAATGACATGGGCTTTGTTGGCAAAATAGGCGCAACCCTTATCCCCTATTTCATTTTCACAACAGCCATTTCCATTGCCATAGGCATAACGCTTGCAAATATCATCCAGCCCGGCGCCATGATCGATAGCACAATTGCACAGCAAGCCATCGACGCCTCCATTCAAACCAAAGGCTTACCAACTGAGACTTTCTCAGAGCTTAGCATCCCTGAACGCATCTCAAATCTTATCCCGAGCAACCCCTTTAAATCATCAGTAAATAGTGACATGCTTCAACTTGTCGTCGCCGCAATCATAACCGGCCTCGCCCTCATCGCCATCCCTAGCGCCACAGGAAAGCCCATCAAAGAGCTATGCATTGCCGGCCAAGTTCTCGCTATGAAAATCATCAGTTGGGCAATGCTCATTGCGCCTTATGCTGTCTTTGGCCTTCTGGCAAGTACAACGCTGCAATTTGGCTTCCAAGCCATAGAAAGCGTAGGACTATATGCAGCCACGGTTTTAAGCGGCCTACTCTGCATGATCATCATATATATGCTCATCATTGCCCTCGCAGCCCGCTCAAATCCCTTAACATTTTTAAGCAATATCCGTGAAGTACAACTTCTAGCTTTTTCAACGTCATCTAGCGGCGCAACCATGCCCTTCTCCATTCAAGCTGCAGAAGAAAAACTCAAGCTTCGTCCACAAATCTCACGCTTTATAATCCCCCTAGGTACGACGATTAATATGGATGGCACAGCCCTCTACCAAGGCGTAGCAACGATCTTCCTCACTCAATTTTATAATATCGAGCTCAGCATCACCCAAACCGTCATGCTTGTAATTACAACCATTGGCGCCTCTATCGGCACACCTGGCGTACCTGGCGTTGGCCTCGTCATTCTAGCGACCATCCTCACAACAGTCGGCGTGCCACCAGAAGGAATAGCACTTATTCTTGGGGTAGACCGCATCCTTGATATGTGCCGCACGACTATAAATGTAACAGGCGACCTCGCCGCCGCCAGCGTCCTCAATAAATGGCTTAAATAAAGAAAAAGCCGCCCTATAAAGAGCGGCTATAAACCTTAAGACTAAAAAACGTTTATTGGTCTGCAATATCTAGCACTAAACGGTGCCCATGCACATGATTAGGCGCAAAGCTCTGCGCCATAGTAACCTTGGCATTTTTCTTTAACTCGATCAGCAAGCGTGTGTTCTCACCATCAACCTGCGCACTATAGCTCTTCACCATCGGATCTTTACCAAAGCTACGCTGCGCAGCTGTATCCCAACCAATACCCGGCAGCTCAACAAGCAAGATCTTCTCTGCATTATCGAGATTATAGCTGAATTTTGCAGCATTGCTTAAATCCATAACAAAACGTGTTTTTCCAGGGTGACGTCCAGTACGCACAGCAACAACACGAAGCGGCCCGCCAATTGCTTTCTTGGACACAGCCTTCTGAGGCGCAGCTTTAGGCTCTGCATGGCTTTCCGCCTTAGCCACTTTAGGCTCTTCTTTAGGCGCTGCGATATATGATGTTGCGCCCATCATAGGCTTTAAATTCGGCTTAGGGTCTGGAAGAGCTGCAATTTTAGGCAAAACTTTTTCTAAATCGCTACGTACCGCTTCCATCTCTTTTTCTAGGCGTAATACGCGATAATGTATATCTTCATCAACATGCATACCACGTGCACTCTCTGTATAGCTCTTGCTTTCAGCTAAATTAGTAGGATGAACCTTACCGCGAGTCTCCATATGTTTTTGAATTGGAGAAGGCGCACGCTTTTCTTCAACAAGCTTCCACTCACCTTCTGCTGCGAGTAAATCCTCAGAGCTATTCGCGTTAAATGATGACGAATCCAATGAACAGGCGCCAATAACTAAAACACTTGTTAAAAGCAGGCCGTATAGAGAGCGTATCTTCATGTTCTTCATTTCTGAATCCATTTCATATCTTAGAAGGTGGCTTGAATAAGCATATTGATTAAAAGCGCGCAAGGAAAAACATGCAAGAGCAAGCCCTAGCAAACGCCCCCTTATCCACATATAAACTCATACCCAACCTCGCAAAAATTATTATGAAAAACATATTCATAACTTCTTAAGACCTCTTCTATATGATCAACACAAAGAAAGCGGACAAACGCTGGTTTAAAAATAGAGGGTAACGACCATGACTAAAGAAAACACTTTGATACAGCACCTAATTGGCTCAATCGAAATTGCTTTATTCATGGATAAAGGTGTAAAGCGATTTGAAGTGAAACCGCATTCTTTAGCGCGTTCATTTGCAATTCCGCTTTGCCTCCTACCTTTGAGCCTCATCACCGTTCTTTACGCACATCCATCAGAAAACCTTACAACGGGCTCAATCCAAGCCCTTAGCTTCATTTATGTATTGCGCCTAGCGCTCTATTTAAGCGCATTTATTGGCTTTGTATATTTAATGGCTAAAACCATGGATAAGATGGATGAATTCAAACGCTTTATCATTGCGAATAATTGGATTGGTGTACCAGCAGCACTGCTAACACTAATCCCAGTAAGCTTGTTTTTAGGTGGCTTTTACACATGGGCAGAAATTTACCCCGTTATGATTTTTGCCACACTATACTCATGTGCGTGCACAGGCTTTATGGCCAGCAAAGTCTTACGTATCCCAACCGAGCTTGCGGCCTTTATCGCTATCACTGGCATGATGATTAATTACAATGCATTAGACTTTGTAAAATGGGCGGCCATTGAGACCTTAAGCTTTATCGCCTAGGCCTATCTTATTTAAGATTTTTGGATAACGCTCTAAATTTTTTGATAAAGCCATATGCGCCAAAATCCCGACAATCCATATTGATGTAAGCGCAAGCAGCCCCAAACCTGATGCTGCCCACAGCACACCAAATCCTCCAGCTATAAAAACAAGCGCATAGATAAGTAAGACCGCGCGCCCATCGCTTAAACCCGCTTGTATAAAGTGGTGGTGTAAATGCCCTCGATCCGGAGAAAACGGATGGCGCCCTTCACAGACACGTCTATAAAATTGAGCACATTCATCCCAGATCGGAATAGCCAAAACCCACGCCACAGCCATCGCCTCAACATGCACACCATCGGCACTGGCAAAACTAATTGAAAACCAGGCAATAACCAGCCCTAAAGACATACTGCCCGCATCCCCCATGAAAATAACGGCCTTCTTACGCCATGGCGCGCGCTTATTATAAAAAAGAAAACCTAGCAAAGCCGCCATCATGATTAAAGCGGAAGCTCCACCGACGCTAAAGCCTGACATCAATTCAGCTGCGACTAACCAGCCAATTATAATAAAACCGACCCCGCCCGCCAAGCCATCCAAACCATCCATAAGATTGATTGCATTAATAAGCAAAACGACAGAAACGATTGAAAAAGGAAGAGCCATAAAACCAAGCTCAAACTCGCCATAGCCGAATAAATCACCTAGCGAATGAAGCTGAATACCACCAAAAATCACAACTAAAAAAGCTGCTAAAAACTGCATACCGAACTTTATATATGGGCGAATATGAAAGCGATCATCAACCGCGCCAGTAATAAGCAAGACAGTTATACCAGCATAAAGCGGCCACATCTTTTCAAGAGGCGCTCCAGATAGAAAATCGCAAATCATAAAACATGGAAATGCAACCAGACCACCAATTAACGGAATTTGCCCCACATGCTGCTTACGCGCATCTGGATGATCAACCAACCCCAACTTCAAAGCCAGAGGCTTTAAAATAGGCACCAAAATCAGCACCATAACAAAGGCGGCAATAATCAAGAATAATAGGTGAGTTGAAAATATTTCATCTAGCATAGCAGCAGCATTCTATACCTAGCGCGCAAAATAAACCAAACGCTTTAGCAACACCATTCACAAAAACTTCCCCCCTACTAAAAGCTTTATTGTGAGAACCTATAAGGCGATAGCGCTTTTACACTCTGCCGACCTAGAGATAAAGGCCGCTTATAAATCATATCTGATAACAGCTCCGCCGCCATCAAACTCGAGATAATGCCATGTGATCCATGCCCCGTTGAGATATATATATTCTTAACCACATGATCTAGCCGCCCGACAATCGGGAAATGATCCTGCACAGTCGTTCGCACCGATGCTCTGTGCCCAACCACCTCTAAATCACGCCCGATAGCTGGCACAAAATGCCCCAGCTTTTCCAAGTTATCGAGATCATCCTGCTCAATAATATCACTATGTGATAACCAGCGCTGGAATGTAGAGCCAACCAAATGTTGCCCCTCATCATTTGCAGGGCTCATATACCCTCCATAACACAGCGCACATTTAAGCTTTTCACTCACATGACTTTGCTGAACAATACTCACCTGCCCCCGCACTTGAGAAAGCGGTAAATCAGGCGCAAACGCCTTCACCCCATAAGCGCACGCCAAAACCACATAATCAAACTCGCGCTGCAAGCTTTCTAAATCCTCGACCTCGTGATTAAGGCGCACTTCAATGCCCTTTAAATATGATCGACAAAGTTTTGCAGGCGACACACTGCCAGAATCAGGCAGATAAAGCGCCCCATATCCCAGCTCCACCCCTGCGACATCACTCGCTTGCTGCGCATTGAGCAAGCGCATATGCTCAGGCTCCCAACGCCAATTCTCAAGCGTCTGCGCATAACGCTTCTCGCGTTTTTCATCTGTAATCAAATGCAGCGCCCCGCACGGATTCCAATCAATATCAGTAAAGGCCGAAAACATCCGCACAGCAAGAGAATAAGCCGCGACATAATAATCACTCTGCGGCGTTCTTTCTGCTGTAAAGCGCGGGTTATAAAGCCCTACCTGATTGCCCGAAGCAGCACTCGCCACATCTCCAGAAGCCTCGAAAACAATAACTTCCGATCCGAATCGTTTCAAAGCAAAAGCCAGCGAACTGCCTGCCAAACCTGCGCCAATAACCGCAATCCTCATACAATTGCCCCCGTATAGCGCCCTATACTCATGTCGCGCTTTGAGCCAAACCCAGGCACTTTCTTCACTTCAAAGCCATGCGTCCCCAAACCGCGGCGCACGCCACCTGCAGCAGTAAACGTAGCGAATGTTGTGCCATCACGGCTCAATCGCGCCATATGCTCAAACACCACATCACTCCACATATCAGGATTAGTAGAGGGCTTAAACCCATCTAAAAACCATGCATCAACGGCCCCCTCTACTTGCGGGATAGCATCATTCACATCATCAAAAATCAGAATTAAACTCACCTGCTCATCTAAAACAATCTTGTGAAAGCCAGGAATAAGCAGCGGGTACATCTCGACTAGCGGCTCCAAATAACCAGCAAATTCTTCAGACCAACGCTGCAAACTTGCTAAAATTTCCTCACCATCTAAAGGAAATTTCTCAAAAGAAATAAAGTTTAATTTTTGCTCTGGCTGCGCAGTTTCCTTAAACAACTTCCAAGCTGCCAAGAAATTGAGCCCCGTCCCAAAACCAGTCTCAGCAATGACAAAGCGCTCTTTCCCCATCCAGTTTTCAGGCAAGTTATTACCTTTCAAAAACACATAACGCGTTTCCTCCAGCCCATTATCTTCACTGAAATAAACATCATCAAACTGTTTAGACCTTGGCACGCCAAACATTTATCACCATATTACCTTACATATAGAATTGAATTTGTGTATTCTACACCGAGTCTTTTCTTAAAAAAACCCTTTAAAACAAACCAATAGGCGAGTCCATCAATGAGTGAACAAAACCCTCTTCTAACAATCTCCACGCTACCGAACAAAGCACCGGCTTTTGAGCAAATCAAGCCCGAACATTACCTACCAGCTATTGAGAAAGCGATTGAAGAAGCCCGCGCTAATTACAACGCGATCAAAAATAACGAAGAATCACCAAGCTTTGAAAATACGCTTTTAGCGATGGAAAGCGCATCCGAAACACTCGGAACAGTTAGCTCTATTTTTTACAATCAACTCTCTTGTATGGGCGGCGATGATCTACACGCGCTAGTCGAAAAGATCGGCCCACTCTCCGCTAACTTCTCAAGCGATATCATCTTAGATGAAAAACTATTCGCTCGCATCAAAACTGTACACGACCAAATAGACTCACTCTCTTTAACCGCTGAGCAAAAAACACTTCTCGAAGACACCTATAAAGATTTCGTTCGCGGCGGCGCACTCTTAGACGAAACAAAAAAAGAGCGCCTTCGTGAGATTAGCCAAGAGCTATCAACGCTATCTCCGGCCTTCATGAATAACGCCAGCAAATCCGCAGAGAGCTTTGAGCTCATAATTGAAAGCGAAGAAGATCTCTCTGGCTTACCAAGCTCTGCCATAGAAGGCGCAGCCCATGCCGCTGAAGAAAAAGAGCTTTCCGGCAAATGGCGTTTTACACTCGATTACCCAAGCTATATTCCTTTCGTGCAATATGCAGATAATCGTGAGCTACGCGAAACAATGTGGCGCGCTTTTGCGAACCGCGCCTATGGCGATCAATATGATAACTGCGATAATATTTTCAAAATCGTAAATCTCAAACATGAACGCGCCAATCTTTTAGGCTATCAAAATCATGCCGAATATGTACTTGAGCGCCGCATGGCAGAAACACCAGAAACTGTTTTTGGCTTCTTAGATAAACTCAAAACAGCCTACAAACCAGCGGCTGAGCAAGACCTTAAAGCCTTAAAAGACTTTGCCCAAGAGCAAGGCTTAGAGGGCGATCTAAAGCCATGGGACATTGCTTATTACGCAGAAAAGCTCAAACAAAAACTCTTTAACTTCTCTTCAGAGGACTTCCGCCCATACCTACCATTAGACAAGGTTCTTAAGGGCTGCTTTGAGCATTTTGAAAAACTTTTCAATGTCGAGTTTCGTGCAAATAGCGATTACGAAACATGGCATGAGGATGTGCAAAGCTTCGAAGTTTTCAGCAAGGAAGATCAAAGTTTCATCGGCACACTTTATGCTGACTTCTTTCCACGCACTGGAAAAAAACAAGGCGCTTGGATGACAAGCTACCGCGAACAGGGCCTCTTTAATGGTAAAATTGAACGCCCAGTCATTGCCATTGTTTGCAATTTTTCTAAGCCAACCCCTGGCAAACCAGCCCTTCTAACACATGAGGAAGTTACAACGCTTTTCCACGAAATGGGTCACGCCATGCACGGCATGCTATCAAACGTAACGTATCGTTCTCTAGCTGGAACATCCGTACTCTGGGACTTTGTCGAGCTTCCATCTCAGCTTCAAGAAAATTGGTGCTACGAAAAAGAGACGCTTGATATGTTCGCCGGTCATTATGAAACAGGCGATAAAATCCCAGAAGACCTTATTCAAAAACTTAAAGACTCAATCCACTTCATGGTGGGCTGGGGCGGCCTGCGTCAAATCTCTCTCGGCACGCTAGACATGACTTGGCACACAACAGAGCCAAGCACGATCAAGGATGTCGCAGCCTTTGAAGACGACGCGATAAAAGACTGCACACTCTTCCCACGATTGGCGGGGCCTGTCTCATCAAGCTTCAGCCACATCTTTGCTGGTGGCTATTCAGCAGGCTATTACAGCTACAAATGGGCCGAAGTCTTAGACGCGGATACTTTCGAGCTTTTCTTAGAAAAAGGCCTCTATAACCAAGATGCGGCGAAAGCTTACCGCACAGAAATTCTAGAACGCGGAGGCTCTGAGCAACCGAATATCTTATATAAGAATTTCAGAGGCCGTGATGCAGATCCGGATGCCTTATTAAGACGTGAAGGTTTGCTTGATAAAGACAAAAATGCAGCTTGATAAAATAGGCATTTTATCCTAAAATATAAAGGGTAAGAGCGGGTATAGTTAACGCGGTAATAAACCACCCCACCCCCTCCCCCTTTTTATGACGAGCAATAAGACGAGTTCTAATAACTATTGCAAATCAATGCACTAACTGAAAAACACAAAGAAAAATAGCGTGTTATAATAATATTAACTTCTTAGCTTTATTCTCAACCTAAAGAAAAACAGAATTCGCTAATGGTTATATTATGAGTCTCATAACTACATTATATTCATTCGTCGCAATCATTTCATTTTGCGGATATGTACCTCAAATATTACGCCTTTGGAAAACCCAAAGCGACTGCCGTGATGTTTCAATTCAGGCATGGGGCACATGGAACGCCACATACATCATAACTGTTTTATATAGTATATTCGAAATTAAGGACTTTATGCTGAGCTTAACAGCCACCATTCACGTCATATGCATATCAATAATCTTGGCCATAACCTTTTGGAAGCGTTATAGTTACGAGAAAAATATGATCTTAAGCGAACAACAAATCGCTGCAGAATAATATCAGATAGGAATTTAATTTAGAAATGTCGCATGAATTAGATGGAAAATATCGCGTAAGCTCCACGACTAGCTATCAGGGCCCCATTGAAAAAAAGAGTGATGGAGAAACCGAAATCATAAACGGACAAACGCACCGCATAGATGATGCTGGCTGCACTTGGACTAGCACTTTTGAAATTATCAGTGATACAGAAGTAAAAATGAGCTCGACAGCCGATGCGACCAATGCGGATGTCGATTTCTTACTAACCGCACCAGATGGCACCCCCACTAAAGGCCCGGTAACTTACGAGACAATCCTTAAACTCGCCCGCAAAGGCGAGCGTGTGCAGATGTCTGGTCAGATTGAGTATGGTAACGATGTGGTCTTACTCACCATGCGCTC
>MDSZ01145292.1_pt1 | contig 21462 bp, 17 predicted proteins | sample 811201 | NCBI WGS metagenome assembly MDSZ01 (sample SAMN05326647, study PRJNA326480) | marine metagenome | isolation source: seawater | place: Indian Ocean: North | collected 2010 | reverse complement strand
ACGGATAGCTCGTTGGGGGCGCATCCATCTTTTCCAAAGCCTCTTTGACAGCACCGGCTTGAGATCTGAATGCTGGTCCTGCTGTTGAACCATCTATAGTGACCAAGGTTCTCTTGCTTTGAACTGGCTCGGGCCAATCTCTCCATGCCCGCAATCTCTGACCGGTGTAATTCTCGTGTGCTTCGAGGTCATAGCATCCTCTGTGGGCTATACCTACGCATTCAATCCAACCATAAGAACCGAGAATCTCTGCGTCCCAGCAATCGCTTGCATAGTGGGCCATTTCGGTTGATTCATGCTGCCTGAATCTTAGTTTTGAAGCATCTATTCCCATATGGAACAACAATTCTGCAGTACTTGCCATGAACCAAGCAACGCTTGGATGTCTGATGATACCATCGTCAAGTGCTTGTGGGATGGTTGTGTTGATCGTATCAGAAGAATCCGGGACTAAATTGAATTTCATAGTTGACCATTTTGAGAAATCGTGCTTAGAGTTCTCTTCTGGGTCGATGAAATATTCCAGTTCAGCCATGTTGAATTCTCGTAGTCTGATCATTCCTTGGCGAGGGCTTATTTCATTTCTATAGCCCTTTCCCACTTGAACTGCACCGAAAGGTAAGCGTTGTCGGAAGTGGCGATAAAGAGCAGGAAAATTGGTGAACATACCTTGGGCAGTCTCAGGCCTGATGAATGCCTGTCTCCCACTCGAACCAGCGCCTAACGTTGTGGAGAACATCAAGTTCTGTGCTTCGATCTGCCCCCACTCTACAGCGCCACAATCGGGGCATGCAGGATTTTTTGAAGCGATTTCATTGGCCAACTCTTCCATCGATAGGGAATCAGGATTGGGATGAATATCTTCCAAAAGGTGATCTGCTCTGCTGGCTTGTTCGCAAGCAAGACATGAGATTACGAAATCGCTGAATTCACCAACGTGCCCACTCGCTTCAAGAACAGAAAATGGAGTCACTGTTGGGCAACTAATCTCTACGATATCTCCCTGGGATAGCCAGTGGTTTAACCAAATCTGATTGACCTTATTTCTCAAACGTCCGCCTAGTGGGCCGAAATCATACATTCCTGCTGCGCCACCATGAATCTCAAATGCTGGAAGAATAATGCCCCTGCGTTTCAGCATGGAGTTAAGTCGTTCAAGCCTGTCACGGTCCGCCTGAGTCATACCTCTCCCGAGTTCAACGGAAGACAACAAGCCTATGAAACTGACTTGATTTGTTAGATGAATCCTACGTCTTGTTAACTTGCAACAAAACAAGAAGAAGCATTCAGTTTGATGATTGTATTTGCATTGAAGTGTTCAATGATGACTTGTGATTGATTGTGTATACGAATAGTTGAAATAGGGCTTCATTCCGACTGCGCGCCACTATCATTGAGGAATGAACAATGGCTGCAATAGAGTATCTTGACTCACCGAGCAATCGTGAGGATTTACTTGAGAGGCTGAGCCCACCTGTGCGGAATTGGTTCGTCGACACATTCCCTGATTTTACCGATCCTCAAAAGTTGGCAATTCCTGCAATTATGGATGGTCGTCATCTATTACTTTGTTCGCCTACTGGTTCTGGAAAAACATTGACAGCGTTCCTAACCATAATCGATCAATTGGTCAGATTGTCATTGAACAAAGAATTGGAAGATAAGGTGTATGCAGTTTACATCTCACCGATTAAAGCGCTGGCCAATGATATTCAGAAAAACCTCATCAAACCGTTGAAGGAAATCAAATCCAGATATCTTCCTGATAGGGCGCAGGACATCAGAGTTGGATTGAGAACTGGAGATACTTCGCAATCTGAGCGTCAGAAAATGTTGAGGAAACCACCTCACATCCTGATTACCACGCCTGAGAGTATGGCAATCGCTATTGCGAGTAAGCGATTTCAACCAATTGTTGAATCGGTACAGTGGTTGTTAATCGACGAGATGCATAGCCTCGTGCCGTCAAAAAGAGGTACTCATCTTGCACTGACAATTTCACATTTGGATACAATATTGATGAATCCGGTTCAAAGAATCGGTATTTCCGCTACGATGGAACCTTTGGAAACAGTAGCGGAATATCTAGTGGCATCAGATGATGATGAATCTCGAGGTGGCGAGGTAGATGTGTGTATTGCCAAAGTTTCTGGAGCAAGAGAACTGGATCTTGATATTGTATTGTGTTCCAATAGATTCAGTGATTTGCCACTAAAGGATATTCTAGACCGCAATGTTGAGATGATTAAGGATCTGATTGAAGCACATAACACTACTTTGGTCTTCGCTAATACTAGAAAAATGACTGAAGAATTGGTTCAGAGATTGAAAGTCTTGGGATTAGCTGATTTGGTCGCTGGACACCATGGTTCGATGGATAAGAAGATCAGATTGGGAGTAGAAAATCAACTCAAGAATGGAGAATTGAGAGCAGTAGTAACTTCTAGTTCACTTGAGATGGGTATCGATATTGGTAGCGTTGACATGGTGGTGCAGATAGGCTCCCCTGGAGACATTTCTACTGCCTTACAGAGGATTGGAAGAGCAGGTCACCATGTTGGGGGTATACCGCGCGCTAGATTCCTTCCACAGAGCGTGGATGACCTAATTGAACTAGCCGCGCTGCAAGCAGCAATTCAGATAGGTGATATGGATGAATTGACATTCCCTCAGAATTGTCTTGATGTTCTAGCACAGTTCGTTATCGGACAGGTAATTATTGAGGACAGAGATATCGACGAGATTTTCGAAGTAATCAAATCTACTTGGTCCTATAGAACGCTAGATTATGATGATTATATTGAAGTTCTTGATATGCTGGAAGAGGAGCGTAGAATATGGGTTGATTGGGAGGAGAACCTGTATGGAAAGAGAGGATATTCCAGAATGATTTACTATACAAATGTCGGTACAATCGCTCCGGATAACAACTACTTGGTATTCAATCAAGATGGGAGTATTCTGGGTCAACTATCCGCATCATTCGTTGCTAATCTACGAACTTCCGATGTCATTCTATTGGGTGGTTCGACTTACAGAGTAAACTCGATTCAGGGCAGTAGGGTTAACGTGAATCCTGTTACAGGACACAGACCTACAATCCCTTCGTGGTCGGGAGAATCTCGTTCTAGATCCAAGGAGTTATCCTCCCACCTTCTTGATTTGATTCACAATTGCATAGTTTGTCTACGCAAGGATGATGATCCAAAAGAGGTCTTGACCAAGGTTTACGGATTGTCGGAACAGGTTTCCACAGCCATTGCAAGATATCTCAGGGAGCACATTATCGATACCTTCCAAGTCCCCGAACCAAACCGTTTGTTGGTTGAACAAATCATTGGGGGAGTCCCAACATATCTAATCACCACTTGTCGCGGTAGGGCATTCAATCAAGCTCTAGGATATTTCATGGCTGGTTTGGCGCAGTCTCAGGAAATACATGTTATCGAGTTGTCTTTCGATGAAAATGGAATTTTATTCAAGACCAGTAATGAGGTAGACCCTGGAGATATGTACGAGTTATTCCAGACTCAAAGCCATATGGAAACCATCGAGAGATACGTGATTACCACTCAACTATTCGCAAAGCGTTTCAGAGAGGTCGCAGGACGTTCGATGATTATCCCACGTAGAATCGGGGCTGACGAAGTAAGTCCTCAACAATTCCAACAAAAGGCTGAGTCTCTTTTGACCAAGCATCGTACCATGGAAGATAGTTTGCTGATTCGCGAGGCCAAAAACGAAATTTTTTGGCAGGATATCGATATCAAAGGCTTGGAGGAATTCTTGGATCGATCAAAGGATGAAGATGTAAGGTTAGTTCACACTAAGGTAAGTCTTCCTTCAAAGATTGGAATGAGTCTATTCATGTCTTCGTTTGAGGACCTTCTTTCAATGCGCACAAGGGCCTATCTGATCAATGATATGGATCCGAAGATATTGATGCGTCTATTGGGCCGCAGGGCACTAGCAACTGAACTAACCAAGGAGCAATTGGACTCATATTATCTCGATAAGGTTCCGGTTCCTAATGATCCAACTAGTCTCTTACATCTAATGGAACATGGTGGGGGTCTATCCAAGGAATTGTCAAATCCTCTTTACAAAGAGAAACTAAAGGGCATTGATATCGATGTAATCCGAGAATGGGTTATTGAGTTAGCAAAGAATGGCAAGATAACAAAGGTCGAGGGGACTGGAAATAGCGACATCGATGGCAAATGGTTCAGCGAATATATGTCCGAGATTCATGGGACATTAGGAGTTCTAGCAAGTAATGGGGGTCGCGAAATTGATGACCTCAGAGACTTATATGCAGGTGGTTTGGAATTCAAGGTAGCGAGTAAATTTGATGGCACGAAAGTCCTAGAATGGAAGCAGCAGCCTATTGGAGATGCTCATGAGGCATTACGCGTCAAGATAATCGAGATGCTTGGGAGCGAAGGGCCACAAGTTACCAGCGCTATTACCACGAGGTTGCCTTTCCCTGAAACTCAGATAGAAACGATTCTCCATGAATTGGAAATCCGCAATGTGATTTCGGTTGGATTCTTCCGTCAAACAGAAGATGCAGAATACATTCTCAAAGTCGACGAACACCGAATTACTGGCGGTGAAGAGGATGTCATTGAATATCGTTCTCTGCAGAATTTAGTGCTCCAAAAGTCCTTCATCAAGCACAAAGATTTGTTTGATGCTTTCGATGACCACGTTCTGTTCCAGAAACAGCAAGAATTACTCTATAGAGTAGAGGATTTCAGGTTTGCTGATTGGAAGGATTTGCAATTAGATTCAGATGTCGTAATGGGTCGATTACTGCATAATAGAGTGGGCTATACAACAATTGCAAATCTGCCAATGTTACTCGGCCTTAGGCCAGAACCTTGGCTCAACGCCCTAGACAGAGAATTACTTTCAAAGATTCATCCTGGTGAATTGATAACTAGGCAAGAAATACTCCGTGATTATCCCAAAGGAGAAGAACACCGCGCCCTCCAGAGGGACCTTAAGAATAGTTTAGCCAATCTTGAGCGGCAATTAGTGGTAGTCAAACAATTCGAGGAGAGAGAGGGTCGACGTCGTCGAATGACCTACTATCGCAGAGTAGTTGAGAAGCCGATGGAGTTCGAAGATGCATTACTTGATCTTATCAGAAGAATAGGTCCGGTCAAATCACATACTTTACGATACTATGTTTCTCATTCTATAGAATTATTGGCCCTGGCCCTTCGCAACCTAGAGGCTGAGGGAAAAATCGTCCGCGTTGTTGCATTACAACCTGAGGCTACAGATTTCTATTGTATTCCTGAAGAGTCCCATAATTTGCGCGTTCCAAACAGGGAAGACAGAACTGTAAGGATACTTACACAATCCGATCCATATTGTTCCCGATTCATATGGGAAGTTCGTTCCAAATTGAAGACTGGCTGGTATTTACCAGTCTTCAAAGGCGTTGATCCGATTGGAAAGATTTTGATGTATAGAGTCAATGATTACCTTGAGATAAAGGACCTTCATATCCCCTATGCCTATCTTGATGAATTCTGTGATGCCTTTGAAAAATTGCTGGATAATTGGGGAGATCAGCTAATCGATGTGGCGATTATGTCAGCCTTCAATGGGGAGGCGATTAGCGAACTCGACGAAACGACCTACGGGGCGTTAGAATCAATTGGATTCAAGAAGGCAGGAGAAAGATTGATTCGCGGAGGTATAATTGATCCCAAGCCGCGTGAATTGGCCGAGAGGGCACTCTTCTTCAAACACCATTTACACCAATCATCTCGACTAGAGAATGAAACTCAAGCGCTTGGAACTGTGCATGAGATTCGCGATGATTTTGCTTTACGTGGACGTAGCGAATTATATCGCGTTGATCTCAAGAGTATGGCTACCGCAAAGCAATTGCACATGGGAATTAATCTCAGAGGCCATCAAGTATGGGCGCCATTAGATCATTTCAGGGAATTAGTTTCAATTCGTGGGCTTGAGCCAGATGAAGATTTGTGGGATGTCTTAGAATTCTTTGACAACAACTCAGACCCTTCTCTATTCATGGAGAGGGCAGCGATGAAGCGCGCAGCCTTCCGTAAGTTGATTCAACCGCTACTTAGATCAGGGCACTTAGTCCAAGATTATCGTTCTGGATTCAAGACTGTCAATCCAATTATGAACAGCGACCGTGCAATTTTGCGCAAGGAGTATCTCCGTAAGATAGTCAAGGATTATCCTGTATTGACATTGAAGCAATTCCAAAGATTATCTGGAACTCCGTTCAAACCAGAAGAGTTGAAATCAGTATTGCAGGAATTCGAACAGGATGGCACATTGATCAAAGGATTCCTTATTCATGATTTGCACGAAGTGTGTTGGGGCCGCAAAGAGTTGTTGGAAGAGGCTGATGGAATACCACCAATAAGGGATTTTGTATTACCTCCTTCAGATAATCTGTCTCCTTATTTTTCTGATATTCTAAGGCAAAGATTTGGATTCGGATCAGCCTATTTGGTATTCCGTAATGCAGAGGCAGTTGCGGCCTTCAAGGCAAATACTAGGGAGAAGGTAATCGAGGTCACCGATTTCGTCGGTGAAGAAAGTGGATGGCGTATTGTCAAGGAGTTTGCTTGGGAACATCAAATGCCCCTCAAGACCAAACTACGTATCGGTGGAAAGAAAGTTCGTTGATTTGTAAAAGACTCAACCACCTCGTTCATATGTAGAAATTCATGGGCACGTTAATGCACAACATTATTCCACAAGCGCTTTCAGCCAAGAACATGAAATCCAACCATCGCGATGTCGGATTCCTGTCGATTGGATTGATTCTATTGATGCTTCTTGCTCCAATGGCTGTAGTCTCCAATAGTTTGGTTGGTCCCTCTTTGGCAACTGTGTCTAGTGCTGCTGCTAGAGATTCTGGAGATAATTCCAGCAATGAATCTCATATGCCATCAATCTTGGGAACTTACGATAATCCAGCCAATGGCCACCGCTATCACCTACTTGAAGCGGCTAATCGTTCACTAAGTTCTGCAACCGCTCAATCCTTGGGTGGCCAGTTAGTCAGTATCGACGATGCTGCTGAAAATCAGTGGGTAGTTTCGACCTTCACCTTTTGGAATGGCACTCCGAGACACATATGGCTAGGTCTGTCCGATGCTGAAAAGGAAGGTTTCTGGCAATGGGATGCAATGCAACCCAGTTGGTATCGAAATTGGGATGATACTCAGCCTAGTATGGAGTTGGGAGAAGATTATGCTTACATCTCTTCAGATACTGAAGAAGGTGTTCAGATCGGATTCTGGGCTGATAGTGTTGATGAGCCAGAGGATTTGACAATCCATGGATTAGTAGAAGTCGGAGGTGGAGTAGATTATGCAATTCTGCTGCCCGAAATAGAAGAAGAGTCTGGTGATTCAGAGGCTTATGCAATCATTTCAGATGTCGATGATATAGAGATATCAACAGGACTTACTATGGAAGTTAGAGTTATGCCTGAAAATGTGGAAGGTACTCAAGTTATCATGATGAAAGGTGATTATGGATGGGGGATGCAGCTGACCGATGGAGTACTGCATTATGCCAATGATTACGCAATTAGAAACCACCCCTCCGCAGAAAGTGTTGAACTGGTGGAGAATGAATGGGCCCATCTTGCAATTACTATTGAAGAAGGCATAGGGGGTGCATTCTGGATAGATGGCGAAAGAATAGCCAATATCAGTGCTGATGATGCAGTTATCCCTGCAGGAGATTTTGGTAGCAATTCCTGTTTCCAGAGCGGTGAGGACTGCGATGAGTTCTATATTGGCCGACAAGGTGCTGGCTGCGATTGCAATCACTACTTTGGGGTATTAGATGATGTCAGAGTGTGGGACAGGGCACTTACTGAGCAGGAGATATCAGATGCACATACAGGTCAAGGTCCAGCAACTAATCTTGCTCCACTATTGCATCTTGATTTTGATGAAGGAACTGGAGATTCGTCTTGGGATGAAATCTCGCTGTTAGAGTCAACATTCCATGGAGTGGTATGGGTCGACCTTGATGGTGAAGAATTAAACAATCCAACCGAGTTACATAATGGAGATGAATTCTGGAGTCTATCAGGTAAGGAAGGAACCACTTACATCTACTGGATCGATGTTCCTAATCGCGTCCAGTTCATGAATATTGAATTCTGGGGATGGGATGGAGAAGCGGTCATGTATGTTCGCAAGGGTGCAATTCCAAACGAGCATAACAATGACTATACCTCAGGCCAAAAGGATGGGCGTTTCGACGATTTCATCTCGTGGGGTTCGGGTAACTACGCTTGGCCTGATGAAGGAGTATACTGGATTGTAATTGAAGGTCAGACTGAGTTTGATTTCTATTCGTTGGCAGTTTGGTGGAATGAGGTTCCTGCTCCACCACCATTGGACGAGATGACTGAATTGAACAATGGCATCCCTGTTCCAGATCAGGACATTAGCACTAGCGAGGTTTCCTATTACTACATCGACCTCGATGAAACGGTTGACCTGATTGAGATTGAGACTTATGGCGGAAGTGGAGATGCTGATCTCTATGTCGCATATGATGCGGATCCGGCTGAATGGAGTTCAGGGAATTTCGATTGGGGAGTTTGGGGCGCTGAAACAGATGGTCGTCAAGGTGGTCCAAATCAAAAGAATCCTGGAAATTCTCAGGAAAATCAGAGGTATGCAAACTCCAAGGGCCCTGATAATGATGAGAAGGTAGTTCTCATGGCGCCAATGCAAGGTATTTGGTACATCGCTGTAGAGGCATTTGAGAAAGTAAGCGACTTGAATATCGTTGCACGTTTCACTTACCCACCACCCAATGCCGACCCCGTCAATTCCATTGAATTGCAACCAGGTGTTCCATATACTCCTGTTTCTGGCAATTCCCATTCAGACAGGCATTTCCATATCAACACGAGTTTTGATGTCAATCGATTGGAGATTCAATTAGAAGGAGGAACAGGTGATGCTGATCTGTTTTTGAGCATGAACGATGTTCCAAGCAAGGAAGATTATGATGCGACATCTTCGACTTTTGGCAATGATGAATTCATCTATGTCAATTCGCCTCTTGTAGGGACTTACCACATTATGGTCTCAGGATGGTCAGGATTCGAAGGAGCCGCAATCACTGCATCATTCACTGATAATTCCGATTATGTCCCTGAAATAAAACCGATCAAACTGTTCAATGAAGAACCGGTTCACAATTTGAGGGGAGACGATGGACAAGAGTTGCTGTTCTATGTAGAACTCGAATCCGGTGTTGATAGTTTTAGTATCTCATTAACAGGGGGCTTTGGAGATCCGAATCTTTTCGTGGAGAGCGAATCAGATGAATGGCAATCTACTGGGCGACAAACTTGGGAATCGGTGTGGATTGAGTCGCCAGATGAAGGAAGGTACGACATAACAGTCATCGCGGGTTCGGATTTTGAAGGGACTTCGATTGTTGCATCTTGGTATGACTGGGGCACTCCTGACCTCCCAGATGTTCCTCCTGATGTACTTGTAGATTGTAAGGAAACTGCCAATTTCTTCATGGAAATATTCGACTTTAATGGTGACGGAGTAGTAGATGAAGATGAATATTTTTCCGGATTCGATGACGATGTATGGGAAGACGATTGGGAAGACGATTGGGATTTTGATGAAGGAGATAAGGAAGAATGGGATGGAGACAAATCAAAGGATACATCCGGACGTCAGAGAGGTAGCGAACAATCTTCAGACGATTTAAGGGAGCCTGTTTCTGATGATGATGTCTTCATTCTTATCGACAGTGATGAGAATGGAGAACTAACTTACAATGAATTGCTTCTATACGCTTGCTCCTGTTCTGTTGAATTGGAAATGGCGCAGGAATTGTATGTGCCTATGGATGAGGAGGAATTTGCCGAATTCAATTGGAAGAACGAACTTAAGTTTGAGGAATTAGATCGGAATAGCAATGGCCTAGTCGACTTTGATGAATTTGAGAATGCCATGGACAGTTGTGAAACCACATGGGATCCATTTGACCTAGAAGATGGCAAGGATGGAGGCAAAGACGATTCAAAATCCGAAGATGATTCGGGAGAAGGAATACTCGGCACAGATTACCTTGCTAATGTTGATGAAGAGGTGGTATATTCTGTTGCAATAGGTGTTGCAATTCTAGTCATTCTACTTCTTGCATTGGCTTTTGCTCAGGCAAGAAAGGGAGTTGAAGCTGAAACTTGGGAGGATATGGAAAGTGACATCATCTCTCGCCAGACTGAAGCGATGCTGAGTGGTGCATCACCACCTTCGATAGTTGTAGATAGTGAGCCTATGATCGAAGCACCTGTAACTTCTCCGACCCCATCTATTGAACCTGATACTAACCCATCAACACCTATTTCTGGTGTTGATATGGGAGATATGCTGAACGATCTTGGACTTGATGAGGGACCTAGTTCGACAGTATCTGCCCCACCTTCTCACATTATGGGTTCACTGCAGGCAGATGGTAGTGAGACTCTAGAGTGGCCATCCGGTAGTGGAAATCACTTCACACGAAGTAGTTTTGATGCTCCGTGGTCACCTCGTTGAGGTTGATTTTGGTTTGCCAACTATTGGTTGCATCAATCTCAAGACATGTGAGTGCATCTTGGGTAGCAGTTCAAACAATACAAGCGCCATCAAGAACATGGCGAATAATGCAGCGATTTTGGCTAGGTAAGCGTGCGCGAAATGGAACATGTCCATTCCCAACCATTGCCAGTTTGGATATGCTCCATGCAACCAGATTATTCCAGCATTACGGAAAATGTTGAGGATATGTATAGTTGGGATAGTAATCAACAATGCTCTAGCTCTTCGTCTCCAAGGGGCTTTCAATGCTACAACTGCCCCTACGAAGATAATCATCGATTGCAATGCAGTGCATGCTAGAACGAAGTTGATGCCAATACTCTCTCCACTTGCATTGAGCAATTCGGTATGGAAGGTATGTTCTGATAACGGCTCAAACATGAACCATTTGTTACCTTGCCAATCTGCCCATGCTACTTCGGTACCATCAGCCAACGAAACATTAGTTTCTCCGAGTTGAATATCTCCACCCCCGCTCCAGCGCATGAATACCGCAGTTTGCCAAGCGACAAACCAAATTGCCAAGACATTCAACCATGGGACTCGATCGACTAACATGTATGGTAACCCTGCCCAAAGCACCATGCCTCGGAACCATACTAGAGCATCGTCCTCAACGCTGGAATACCCTTTCAACTCCCAGCGAGCCAATACTACTCCTATCGGTAATGCAGCGGCGGTCATTATGATCAATACAGTGTCCCATATGGCGATATAGGACCCAATTGTTGAGGTAAAATGCGCTCCCATCAGCACCCATCCTGCCGCTGCAACCAAGGAACGCGAACCTGAGCGCGAATGGAAGCCCCAGGCTAAGCATGCAAGACCTGCTCCTGCAAGCAATGTGGATAGCATCGGAGTGTCCATCACTGCCAACGCCTGAAGACAACCTGTATAAGTGGTTGTAGCGAGGGTGCATCGAGCGAGATGGCAGAATTCGATGCGCGCGCCTTTGCGGAGTCCTACCTTGTTGACTTACAAACAGCACTTTCGAAATTGGATCTAACCCCTATTCACCTATTCGCAGATGCTGTGGAAGAAGTGATGGATTCAGGTGCAACCATACACTTCATTGGCAATGGTGGTAGTGCTGGAACTCCAAGTCATAGTGCAGGGGATTGGTCAAAGGAATTGACTGTACCTACTCTCTGTCACGTTGACAATATCTCAGGCTTGACAGCGTGGGCCAATGATACAGATTATGACAACGTTTTCGTTGGTGCACTCAAGACCTTTCTCAGAAAAGGGGATATTGTTGTAGGCTATTCTGGATCAGGAAATTCTGCTAATGTCATCAACGGTCTGAAATATGCTAAGGAGCAGGGTTGCAAGACCATAGGAGTAGGTGGAAACTACAAAGGTGGCAAAGGTGGAAAGATGGCGCAAATAGTAGACGTCCCAATAGTTGCAGAAACCGAATCCATGGAGCGAATAGAAGACATTCAATTGGTTGTCAACCATATCGTCAAAGAGACCATCAAAGCACGTCGTGGCATTGAGGGTGGATGTTGAGGGTTTGTCTTGCTACCTGGTCGACACGGCGCTGAATTATTCGACGAATTGGCACTATCTGAATTGCCCATTACGGGTGAATGGGATGGTTCGATAGCCTATCTTGATAGAGATGGAGTCATCAATATTGGCAGTCCCAATTACATCAACAATGTCGATGAATTGGTTGTGCTTCCTGATGCTGCAAAGTCCATTGCTGAATTGCGGCGAAATGGATTCAGAGTATGTGTGGTGACAAATCAATCCCCTATCGGTAGAGGGTTGTGGAACCATCACCGATTAGCTATGATTCATGATGAGTTGCAACGTTTGTTGCTACTTGAGGACGAGGACGCAATTCTAGATTTGATTTTGTATTCCCCTCATGTTCCTTGGGCAGGTTCCGCTTTCCGTAAGCCTGAGCCTGGAATGCTGATGGCATCAAGACAACTGGTGCAATCTAGTGGAGATATTGATCAATTCAATACTGAATTACAATTCGATGAGGCGCGCAGTGCAATGGTCGGCGACAGAAGAAGTGATCTCAAAGCCGGTAAGAGATATGGTGTAAGGTCATTTTATTCCCCTCCACATCTTGGTGTTTCAGCCGTTTTACAGAGAGTATTGGATCCTGATGATCAGGGCGACGAGGTCATGAGGGCTCCAGAATGAAGGAGGTGGAGATATATGGCCTGGTTAGGTCTAGATGATACCGACAGTTTGGATGGCGGTTGTACTACTGAGATGTTTCTCAGATTATTGCAGAGGCTAGGGGCGAAGTATCGAGATCAGAGATTGGTCCGCCTTTGGCCCTTTGCAGCAAATAGGACGCGAGGAAATGCTGCTGTTGCGGCAGAATTGCTGATGGCCTTTGAAGATGCTCGAGAATTACTTGATGAACAATGGGAGTGGTTGTGTCAAAGAAGCGAAGAAGGTTCTGAGCCGGCCATGGTTTTGACAGAGAACCAACTTGATGAATCCCTATATTGGAATGCAGTTCGAAAGAATGTAGATTCTTCGGAATTGATGATTACATCAAAACACCATATTTGGTCCAATGGTCATTCAGGCATTATTGGTGCTACTGCTGCTATTGCTTGGAGGGGCGACCATGATCATACATGGGAGAATACAGTTTATCGGCTGGAGGAAAATATCGGCAAGCGTAGAGTTATCGATGAAGAATTAGTATCTAAGATGGATGAATTGTTTCCCCTCACGTTCCTCAATCGAGACCCGCGTAAGAACAAAGGTTTGATTGCACCAAGAACTCCTTGTCCAGTATTATTGGGTATTCGCGGTGAGAATATCGATCAAGTAGAGGCTGCATATGAGTGGCTTCGTTCTAATGAGGCTATTGAAAAGGCATCTGCAAACATGATTTGGCGTACCAACCAAGCATGCGATGACCATCTAGAATCAGCCATAACTGCGACTGTTCAATCTTACCCCGATATTCGAAACAGGGGGCATTCTAGCCTCGTTACAAGTGAGGGGAGCATCGTAGCCTTCGCTGAGGGCGGTAAAGTCAACAAGTTATTGCAGAAATTGATTCCTGGAGACGTCATTTCTTGGATGGGTCTAGAGTATGAAGGCACTTATCATCTTGAAAGATTGTGCCTAATAGAACCCAGTTTGAGGTCTAAACAACGACCAATTTGCAACTGTGGTAAAAGAATGAAATCTTCGGGCAAGAACCAGCCTCCCCGTTGCCCTAGTTGTGGAACCTTGTCCGAAATGAATTGGGTAGGCGAAGAGATTGAGCCAATCTCTTGGGTTGAGCCCCCGCCGGATAGACGTAGGCATTTGGCTGCCCCATTACAGCGAAAGATACCCGATTTGGGTTGATTGAATATGCGCATCTTGATATGCGTTCTATTCGTGCACTTATCATGAAGTCCACATCTGTACTGTTCTGTGCAATGATGATATTGACTTCTTTCTCTCCAGGTTGTACGTCTCAGGACTCATCTGAAGAGATTGCAGAACTTGAAGTGATACTTGAAATCGTAATTGGTGAGGATGGAGAAAATGATTCGATGAATGCGACCGCTAAGGTTACTGGTGGAGAATCTCCCTATAATTACCAATGGGAATTAGATGGAAGCCAGATGCTGTCTATGAAATCATATCTCAAAATGAGTAACCTGTCCGAAGGGCAACACGTCGTATCAGTTTCCGTATCTTCCAAAGACGGTCAAGCCGATCAGATAACTGCTTCATTCACAATAGAATGAGGTAGTTTGGGGCAAAGAGTATTTGCTACATCCTTTTCGCCGTAGCATGGTTGATGACCTAACTCTGAATATTTCCTATGCTGTTCTCGGTTTAGGATTGGCTGGTGCGGCTTGGTTCATGTGGAAAAGAGCTCAAGAGAATAAGCAGAGAATGATTGAGGAATCAGCTCCAAAGGTAGCGGGCTCTGATGAGTTAGAAGGCGGTGCCAAAGACCCTACACAATTTGATAATCCTGATGATGATGCATTGGATGAGATGGGCGAACTATTGGGATTGGATGATGAGGACGAATCCTGAGTCACCTTTCGACAAACCCTTCTTCTTCTAGAAGCAATGGGAACTCCGTACCTTCAGTTTTGAGAGTTCTTCTAGAATCAGCGTGTTCACGCATAAGGATCCAAGTTTTGAATTCCATTCCTTCTACGTCCTTTCTTCCCTTTACTGCAATTTCTTCTTTTCCTGAAGCATCTGAATGGCTTGCTGATGTTAATATCAAATTACAATCTTCTGGCATTGAATCACTTAGATTCTTTATTGCCCTAATTGCTTCAGTTCCTACGCGCCCCTTTGCAGGTGTCCAATCATCGATAACAACCAATGATACACTAGGCAAGATATTTGCCACCCTAGAAATCTCTTCGATTGCGCGCTGGTATTCGCCACCTGTATTCATTGCATGAAAACGTGAGGCTGCGGAAATATCGAGTTCGCTGAACAATTGCGAGAACCTAGTAGAATCAGGCATCTCTTCGCTTCCCCAAATGACTCGATTTCCATCTTGAATATGTTTTCGCGCCTCTTGCAAAGCATAAGTCGTGCGCCCTGCCTTTGGAGGGGAGGATAGGTGTAGCCTCTCTGGGAGAGGGGGGAGCGCCATGCAACGATGTCAACGGCGCTGGTACAAAGGGATTGGCTAGAGTTTTATTCCGCCTTCAGGCTCGAGATCTTCATCATCTTCGAAATCTCCCAACATGATGTCCAATAGGGCCTGTTGTTCTGCTGCGGGGTCATCCTCATCCACTTCCGCTTCACGAGCCTCACCTAGTGCATTCTTTGAACGCTGCATTCTCATCGCCAACATTTGGTGGCTCTCTAATCGCCTACTCGCCTCTCGATAATCATCTGGGCTAAAGTACCCGGCGAATTCGCCACTTGGTCCCCTGATTACAACAGCATCAGGTTGTGACTCAGCCATCATTCTAAGTGCTCCTGATAACGGCGTGGTTATTGGCATTTCAACAACCTTGGTGCGCATGTATTTGGCAATCTTTTCTTTGGCGGGATTCTTACCTGTCGAAATGAGTTGTAGCAAATCTTTCAGGGTAATTACTCCATCTATGGCGCCAGTTTTGGCATTCTCTACCAATACGGCAGCATCTCTAGAGCGCAGAAATGGCTGGCAAACATCGGCAAAAGTTGCCTTTCCACCAACTACTGCATGCTCGTCTGTGATTGACATATCTCCTACTACAGGTTCGTTCGACATGAAACTCCGAGGATGGCACGCCTCTTTCTTCTTTGCGTCTGAAACGACTCACTTGCAATCGCAACCATCAAGCCATGAACCCTACTGCGCTGTACATGGATGGCGTCGTAAGAGAGGGTGAGCGCATTCCCCGGCGCACACCTCCTGAATATGAGGAATACGATGGTTCTGTAGCCTCGGGAATAATGTCGGCAGGTTTGCTTAAGGTAGCACTAGAAGATTGCAATCAATATGGCCCTCATGCAATGATTGTCCTCCTAGTCATCATGTCCACTGTTACAGGGTTACTTCTGAAGTTGTTCTCGATATTTTGAACATCTACCGTAACCATCCTCGTGCACCTCTAAATTTGGACAATACTCAATACCCTAGTCCAGACCCATTCATTTGGTGACTAGGTGGCGAAGGGCAATGTCATGATTAGAGTGGATGATCCTTCTGAGAAAAGATGGACCATCATGGCCGCGTTGCTTGGAGCCAACATGGCATTCGCTTTGTTCCAGGGCCTGGCTCAACAAGATAATCCGAATGAAGTTCGCCATTTCGCATTGATAATCGTCATCGCTGCGCTACCATTCCAGGCTGTTTATTTCATGATTCACGCCTTTGTTCTCGAATTTTCCGACAGGTTACAGGACAATGCGATGAAGGTACTACTGAGGTTATCAGCTACTTGTCAACTGATATCTTATCTTTCCATTTCTGGAATTGCAATGATCTTCTACGTTGTTCATTGGTCGATTGGATTGGTATTCACCATATCTGGAATTATTGCTATGATTATGGTTAGACTTGCCGTAAGTCAAGCAGAGACTCTTGCTGAAGATGCATCCTGATTATTGTTGTAAACGTGCTGCAGCAACCGCTTCATCAACCAATTCACCTGCAACTCCGACGTGATTCAACGGCTCAAACATCGCCTCTAGTTGTTCTATATCGAATCGAGCAGAGATGGCAGGCTCTCTAGAGCACACATCCATTAGTTCTTCCCCGTTGGAGACGGCTTGCATCGACGCGTTTCGCAGAATTTCATGAGCCTCATCTCTAGCCACTCCAGCATCCACTAATTCCAACATGACTTTCTCAGCCATCGGCAACCCCTTCTGAAGTGCAAGGTTGTGTTGCATTCTATTTCTATCAACCCAGAGATTCGTTAATACCGAGTTTGTTTTGACTATGACATCTTCTGCGAGGGTACTAGCGTGAGAAAGAGTGAATCTTTCTGCGGACGAATTAGCAAGATCTCGCTCATGCCAAAGCAATGCATTTTCCCAAGTTGGCATCATGAATGAACGAACAATACGTGCTAATCCACATGCGTTTTCACTCTTGATAGGGTTTCTTTTGTGAGCCATGGTAGAGGAACCAACTTGCTTCTTGACATCAAATCCTTCTCCTGCTTCAGAAATCTCACTTCGTTGTAGATTCCTTATCTCCTGCAAGATCTTTTCACAAGATGTAGCCATATTGCATAGCCATCCCATATACTCAATATATCGGTCTCTACCGACTACTTGAGTAGTCACCAATGGCGAGCCAAGGCCGAGATGTTCCATTATCAAATCCTGCAATTCTCTCGCATCCTTACCTTGCGCTGCACCAGTTCCCACTGCACCGAGGAACTTTCCAACACAAATCCTTGGTGTTAATTCGTCCAACCTAGTAATCTGCCTGAGTAATTCATCAACCCATACTGCTACTTTGAGTCCAAAGGTGATAGGTACTGCTGCTTGACCGTGAGTCCTCCCTAGCATGACACTATCTCGTTCTCTCTCTGCAAGATCTGCTGCAGTATTCAATAATGCAAGGCTTTGACGTCGTAGAATATTGATTGAGTCACGTAACTGTAAGGCCACTGCCGTATCAACAATGTCGTTGCTAGTGGCTCCAAGATGAATACACCAACCCGCTTCACCAGCGGCTTCAGCCATCGCTTTGGTTAATGCCATGATATCATGCCTTGTTTCCGCTTCGATCTGGCTGACCCTTTCTTTGGTGACAATTTCAGGCTTGGCAATCGATTCAACGACCAAGTAATCCTCTTCACTAACTCGCCCAAGTTTCCAGTGTGCCCAAATTAGGGCGCGCTCCACCTCAAGTTGTCGTGAATGACGCCCTTCTTCGGACCAAATGGCCTTGAAATCATCGCATCCATATCGATAGTCTAGGGGGCAGGCGAGGTGATTCACGTTGGGATGCCGTGTGCAACGCCCTCATCATCATTCCGTTCACCGAATTACTCCAATTTCATTGCAGTAATGTTCAGATGCCCTCTATTTCCCGACCATTGATGCTCTGCCTCAAATACGATTCTACCATTCATGTGAGGTCCAGAAGTTATGATAGTCTCAAACTCTCCTCCTTCGCCGTCAATACTGAATCTAAATTTGGAAGATAACTTGCTTAATTCGTCAAATGCTTCGATGTCTAATCTCCTACCTAACCAGTCTTCATTCAAACCATCGCAAGACACGCTTACCATCCACATCTCCATGCCACATTCTAGCAATTCATGCATATGTCTTTCAGCATCATGATGCCACAGAGGGGAGAAAGAATGAATCGCTAATTCTTCACATATTCGATCTATTCTCCTTCTTTGGTATTCACTTCTCAAGGCTCCACATACCAAGGCATCAATACTATGCGCTTCAATCAATGGCCGTAATCCCTCGAGTAATTCCTCCACTTCCACTTCGCCTTCTCCTGAAACTGTGATTATTTGATGTTGCAAATCCATGTCTTTGCATTGCAATTCGGCCAACTTGGTTCCGGGTATCTGAAACATCCAGGAATCTTCTCCCTCTATTGATACAGTAACTACCGAAGAAATGGTCCAGCCTTGACAAATACTCCACCACAGTGCTAGGCTCGAATCCTTTCCGCCGGAGGACAAGACCAAGACTCGCATGATTAGTCCTAGCGGCACTTACATGAAACATATTTGGTGGTAGAATGCAGGCTTTGCTTCCGCCAAGGTTGATAAGACGGCACTTGGCGAGGATGGATTAGGTGTGGACATGCAACCGAGTGGAAGAGGATATGACCATGGAATCACGACATTCAGTCCAGATGGAAGATTGTTTCAAGTAGAATATGCAAGAGAATCTGTTAAGCGCGGAACGACAACTGCGGGGCTTAAATTCAGAGACGGAATTATTCTAGTATGCGATAAACGCATTGCAAGTCGCTTGATTATTCCTTCCAGTATCGAGAAATTATTCAAAATCGATGACCACATCGGTTTCGCAACAAGCGGACTTGTAGCAGACGGACGCCAATTGGTTGACAGAGCAAGAGTTGAGTGTCAAGTAAACCAGATTACCTACAATGATAAAGTTCCAGTTGACATACTGGCAAAGAAGATTTGTGATTTCAAGCAATCTTTCACCCAGTATGGTGGTAGTCGCCCATTCGGTTCCGCCCTCTTGATTGGCGGTGTAGACAGCAATGGAATCCACTTGTTCGAGACTGATCCAAGCGGTGCTTACCAATCATATCATGCAGGAGCGATTGGTTCCGGGCGTAATGCAGTTATCGACTATTTCGAGGATAAATGGAAGGCAGGTTTGACTTTGAACATGGGTATCAAACTCGGTCTTGAAGCATTGCGAGGTAGTCTTGATGCTGAATTGAATACTGAAGCAATCGAAATTTCAGTCATTGATGATGCTGGCTATCGAACTCTGAGCCGTGATGAGGTCAAGTCCTACATCGGTAAGTTGAAGCCACTCGAAGAGTGATTTTGAGCAAAAAGCACAAGGTATTGTTCCTTTGCTAGCACAATGAGGGCAAGGTATGGTCAGTCTTGATTCTGCGGTCATTGCGCGAATGGAAAAGGGTGGTAAGCGGTACGAGATATTAGTCGATCCAGATTTGGTCGACCAATTCAAGGACAAACCTGATTCTGTGGAAATCGATGATTTATTGGCAATAGATGATGTATTTCACGATTGCAAGGGGGGTGAAAGGCCCACTGCAGAGGCGGTTGATTCTACATTCGGCACCGATGACATTGCTCAAATCGCGAAAACTATTCTCGAAAAAGGAAGCATACAACTGACGACAGAACAACGCAAGAAAATGGTTGAGCAGAAGAGGCAAGCGATCATTCACAATATTGCCAGTACGGCTGTAGATCCCCGAACTAAATTGCCACATCCTCATCAGAGAATCGAGATTGCTCTTGATGAAAGCAGGTATTCAGTGGACCCATTCAAGCCAGTTGAGGTCCAATCGGCCGAAGTAATAGCCAAATTGAAGCCGCTGATTCCGCTTTCATTCGAGTCCATGCGTTTGGCATTCAAAATACCTGGTAAATCGTATGGTGGGGCATCACAATTATTACGTCAATATCAGAAGAAGGAGGAGTGGCTCAGCAATGGCGATTGGGTATGTGTAGTCGAGATTCCTGCTGCTATCAAAGCTGAATTGATTTCACAAGTTGCGAGAAGGGCTTCAGACCTTGAAGTAAAGGAACTCTGAGTCACCCCATAGGGGTGTTTCTGTAGTCATACTCAAGTAGGGGGCACCGGTCGGCGGCCTCGGAGATATACATGAACTCTGAAGATACGGGCGCCGAGCAGCGCCTTGTCGTTCCTGGGGACCAAATAGACGCCCCCCCGGGTTCGCAGCCAGGAAGCGGCGTCCTGTCGCAAGGTGATGGCCTTGTGGCAACCAAGCTAGGAAGGGTAAGAATGAATGGCGACGTCGTTCATGTCATGCCCACGAACACCGCCTATATGCCGAGGTCAGGAGATCTTGTGATTGGCTATGTAGAAGCGGTACAGAATAATTTGTGGTTCCTCGATGTAAGAGGTCCATTCAACGCTCTATTGCCTATGAGTTTGGCTCCTTGGAAAGTTGAATTCGGGGCTGCTCGTCAGCACCTTGCCTTTGGTGATGCCGTTTTGGCGCGAGTTATGGAAGTTGATGAGACCCATTCCGTAGTCGCCACCATGAAGGGTGTAGGATTACGCAAGATCAAGCAAGGTTGCATAGAGCAAGTTGCACCACATGTATTGTCCTTGGTTATTGGTAGCAAGGGAAGAACCTTGCAGAGAATCAAAGAATCCAGCGATTGTAGAATTGTGGCTGCACAAAACGGTCGTATTCTTATCGATGGAACCCCCGAGGGTATTTCCATTGCACGTTCTGCACTGAAGATCATATCAGAAACTGGCCACGCACCAGGTTTACACGATAGGTTGTCAGAAGTACTTGGAGGTGATGAGTGATGGGTGGATATGGAGATGTCAAACTGCTTAGGGACGACGGTACGCGCCTAGATGGCCGCGCTGTAGATGAGTTGAGAGAAGTTGAGGTCAAGGCAGGAGTATTACCTGCGGCTGATGGTTCGGCTTGGGTTAAGCATGGGTTGAATGTTGCTGTAGCAGCAGTTTATGGCCCAATGGAAGCACACCCACGTAAGATTCAGCGTCAGGATCGAGCAGTAATCGATGTTCGATACAATATGGCTCCCTTCTCTACATCTGATCGAATCAGACCTGGTTTCAATCGAAGAAGCCGAGAAATAAGCAAGGTTACCGCTGAAGCATTGGAAAGTGTGGTTCTGGTTGAGAGATACCCGCGTTCCAAGATTAGGGT
>MDSZ01097483.1_pt1 | contig 21467 bp, 17 predicted proteins | sample 811201 | NCBI WGS metagenome assembly MDSZ01 (sample SAMN05326647, study PRJNA326480) | marine metagenome | isolation source: seawater | place: Indian Ocean: North | collected 2010 | reverse complement strand
TAATTTTCAAGAGCTTTATTAACGTCTATTTCCCCATCAGAAATGATTGCAATTAATTCATCAACTTTCACAGTTTCTCCAGCTTGCACAGCAATATGACTTAGTATTCCATCATAAAAAGACTCAAATTCCATTGTAGCTTTATCAGTTTCAATTTCTGCTAAAATCTCACCTTCAACAACTTTTTCTCCAACATCTTTTAACCAGCTTGAAATTGTTCCTTCTTCCATTGTATCACTCAGTCTTGGCATTGTTATGTAGTCAATTGATGTGTTTTCATTTGTTACATTGTTAGTTTCATCTAAAATTAAAGGCTTCACTTGATCAACATCATCTCTATTTTCTTGTTCATTGATTTGATCAACTAAATCTAGTTGATTGTTATCGCTTGATGTTTTTAATGATTCATTTTCTGGAACTAAAAATTGAGAAATATCCTCACCTTCATCTCCAATAATACACAATAAAGAATCTACTGATGCCGTTACACCTTCCTGAATTTCTATATGTAATAATGTACCCTCGTGAAAGGATTCGAACTCCATTGTTGCCTTATCAGTTTCAATTTCTGCTAAAATTTCACCCTCTTCAACCTTGTCTCCAACTTTTTTTAGCCAAGTAGCAACCACACCCTCTTCCATGGTATCACTCAATCTGGGCATCTTAATTACTTCAGCCATTCTATATTTTATGTTTTATGAAAGGGTAATCTTTTTGTTCATAGACAGCATCATACATAACATTAACTTCAGGATATGGTGAGTCCTCAGCAAATTTTTCACATTCTAATACTCTTGATTTAACTCTCATGTCAATTTCTCTCAAATCTTCCTCAGTGGCATAATTATTACTCAATATTGAGTCTTTGACTTGAGTTATAGGATCTATCTTTCTATACTCATTAACTTCTTCTTTGGTTCTATACTTTTGTGCATCAGACATTGAGTGGCCACGATATCTGTAAGTTTTCATCTCCAATAAGCTTGGACCATTTCCATCTCTTGCTCTTGAAATTGCTTCATTTAATGCTTCTGCTACCTTTACAGGATTCATACCATCAACGGGTCCGCATGGCATTTCATAACCTAAACCTAATTTCCAGATATCAGTATGATTAGAAGTTCTTTTAACAGAAGTTCCCATGGCATAACCATTATTTTCTACAATAAAAACAACTGGTAAGCTCCAAAGCATTGCTAAATTCAATGTTTCGTGAAAAGAGCCTTGTCTAACTGCTCCGTCGCCCATAAAGCATAGTGTGACAGCATCACGCCCGTGATACTTATCTCCAAATGCCATTCCTGCTCCAAGAGGAATCTGTCCACCCACAATACCATGCCCACCATGAAATCTGTGTTCCTTGGAAAAAATATGCATTGACCCACCTAGACCATTTGATGTTCCTGTATTTTTGCCATACAATTCAGCCATAACTTTTTTAGGATCTACACCCATGCCAATTGGCATCACGTGATTTCTGTATGCAGTTATCATTCTATCTTTAGTTGTGTCCATTACATGAAGGGCTCCAGCAAGAACAGCTTCTTGACCATTGTAAAGGTGTAGAAAACCTCTTACTTTTTGTTGAATGTATACTGCAGCTAACTTATCTTCAAACTTTCTCCAGAATAGCATTTCTTCGTACCAATTAAGGTAAGTTTCTTTCGTGACAGGTCTCATATAATTATGAGCAAAGATAATTTAAAAAAATTACTTATTTCTTAATTAAAATAATGTTTTTCACAGCTAACTAGAAACGATTAAAGGATAAAGAAAACCTTAATGTATTTTCTAATGGACTGATAATTTCAGATGTTGAAATTAAATATGAAAGATCAAATCTAAGATTCGAATTTGTTTTAAATCCAGTTCCAAGTGTTAAAAACTTTCTTGATCCCTTTAACTCATGTTCACTAAAATAGCCTGTTCTTAAAAAGAATGATTGATTGAAAGCATATTCTAGACCTAGACTGTAGGTTAACTCTTTTAATTCTTCTGAGGATCCATCTGGAGCATCACCAAAAGACTTAAATATTCCACTTAAAAAACTAATATCTTCTTGCTTGTAAGAAATTATTTCAGAGCCTGTAGAATCATAAATAGGCACACTTGGTGTTGGTACTAAAAGCTTATTTATTTCAAGAGAAACTGTAAAACTATTGCTGTTATTAGATAAAAATTCAAATCCAGTACCAACTCTCAGGTTTGAAGGAATAAAACTTTCTTGACCTAAATCAGAGTATTTCATTTTTGGACCTAGGTTTGAAATGTTAAATCCAGCTCTCAAAATACCATCGTTTCTTCCAATTGAGATACGATCAGATTTATAAAATCCAGAAATATCAACTGCAACGCTAGTTGAGGCTTGAGATTCAGCATCAAAAGATTGTAACTTGACGTCTGAAAGTAAAAATCTACCTGTAATTCCAAGACCAAAATTTTCGTTTAGTTTTAAAGAATAACCAGCATCAAATGTAAATTCATTAGGACTTTCTATGAAGGGAACATCCAAAGGGTTTTGAAGAATATCTACATCACCTAAACTGAAATATTTTAAACTAAAACTCCAGACTGATCTTTCGGAGGGTTTGCTATAGTATGTTAAATTACCTAAAAAAACATCATTTATAATTTTACTCAGGTATGGTGTATAACTGAACCCAAAACCAGATGAGCTATCAGAAAAAACATATTTTGAGGGATTCCAATGTTGAGCAAAATTATCAAAAGATGTGGCTACACCCTGTTCCCCAATACCTGATGCTCTTGCATCTGAGGAAATCATTAAAAATGGTACAGCTGTTGTAATTACTCTTCTTTCTTTTTGAGAATATATACTTAAAACTGATAGTAATAATATAAATGATATTAGTCTTTTATTCATTTTGATTTTTTAAAAATACATAATAAAAATTAACAAATCTTTTAATTTCTTTTTTCATTTTTCAACTGCTCTAGCTCCAATTTAAGTCTATCAATTTCAGTTAAAAGTTCTTGAACAGCTTTAATTAATGGAACAACCATCTGAGCATAATTTAATGTCATTCTTTCTTCACCATTCTCTAAATTAAAAATTATACTTTTTTTTTAATTTACGAAAATAATTTCGTAATATATTCTTTAATAAAATACTGAAAATCAATAATTTGCCTTGTTTATTTATTTTAAAAATTATTAAAAAATAACTATATGCTGGATTTATTTCTAAAATTGATTTGGCGTAATTATTGTAATTTTTCTAGAGAAATAATTTTATTTTTATCAAACTTTATATATTTACAAGTATTCTTATGAAAAGTTCCAGATCCATTTTAATGCTTTTTTCATTGCTACTAATTGTTGGCTGTAGTAGAAATAATTACAAATCAGGAAAAAATATTTCTCAAGCCACAGGATGGAAAATCAACTCTGCAGATGGCGGATTTAAATTTAATACTAAATTTAAAGGACAGCAGAATGCACCAGGAATGGTATTTGTTCAAGGTGGAACTTTTGTTAAAGGAAATTCAAAAGATAATGTTTTGAATGATTGGAATAATACTCCCACTCAGCAATATGTTAGATCATTTTTCATGGACGAAACCGAGGTTACAAACATAATGTACCTTGAATATCTTGATTGGTTAAAAAGAATGTATGGCAATGATGTTGAGCTTAAAAAAATATACTTGGCAGCTCTTCCTGACACATTAGTATGGAGAAATCCGCTGGGTTTCAATGAAGATATGGTTAACAACTATTTACGTCATCCAGCATTTCAGAATCATCCTGTTGTTGGAGTTAGTTGGTATCAGGCCACTAATTTTGCTCAGTGGAGAACTCATCGAGTAAATGAAAGAATTCTTGCTGAAAAAGGATATTTGAATAGAGATTCAATATCAAACCCAAATTCAAAACTTTCATTTAACACAAAAACATATTTAATTGATCCATCAAGTACTTATGATGGTAAAATATCAACTCTTCTTGGTGATAAATCAATTTCAGAAAATGACACAATATTTTCATCTATTGAAGAAGGATTATTACTTCCTGAATACAGACTTCCAACTGAAACAGAATGGGAGTATGCAGCTCTTGGTCTAGAGGAATTACGTAATGGAAATAATTATAGAGGAAAGAAAAAATTTCCTTGGGAAGGTGAATACACACGTTCTCAAAAGAAAAAAACATTAGGTGATCAACTTGCAAATTACAAACTAGGTCAAGGTGATTATGGTGGTATTGCTGGATGGTCTGAAACAGGATCAGGTATCACCACAAGTGTAAGATCATATCCACCAAACAATTTTGGGCTGTATGGAATGGCTGGAAATGTAGCAGAATGGGTAGCAGATGTCTACAGACCAATAATAGACGATGATGCTAATGATTTCAATTACTATCGTGGAAATCTATACACTAAACCTTTAATTGATGATAATGGTAAAGTTACAACTATAACCAGGGAAAATTTTTCAGATCAATACGAAGTCCTTCCTAATGGAAGGCTACTTATAAAAAATATGCCTGGTGATTTAATTGAAATTGAATTAAGCGAATCTGATTTAAATAGAACTAATTATTCGTCGTCCGACAACAGAAATTATAGAGACGGTGATGTTGAATCATCGAGATTTTTTTCTGACGGACAAGAAAAAGAAATGTATAATTCACCTAATATATCTGATGAAAATAGCTCATCGATGAATAGCACCTCTTTAATAAGTGATGAGACAAGAGTTTATAAAGGTGGTTCTTGGCTTGACAGATCCTACTATTTAGATCCTGCACAAAGAAGGTTTCTTCCTGAATATATGACTACAAATTTTATCGGTTTTAGATGCGCTATGTCTTATTTAGGTGAGTCTAGAAATTTGGGAAAGCCAAAGAAAAGATAGATCTAACTATTTATATTTTACTTTTTTTAAATTTAATAATTGGAGATTATCAAACTACATAAGTTATTAATTGAATGCGATTATAAGATATCAACTGACACAAGAAAAATAACTCGTAAATCAATTTTTTTTGCCCTAAAGGGAAAGAATTTTAATGGAAATCATTTTGCAAATAATGCAATAAAAAAAGGTGCTAGTTACGTAGTTATTGATGATAAAATTGAAAAGAAATATGATGAAAATCATTATATTAAAGTAGATAACAGTCTAGAAACTCTTCAAAATTTAGCAAAATATAACAGATTGCAATCAAATGCCAAAATTATTGCTTTAACAGGAAGTAATGGAAAAACAACAACTAAAGAACTTATTAAATCAGTTTTAGAAGTAAATTATACTACAATATCAACATATGGAAATCTAAATAATCACATTGGAGTTCCTTTAACATTATTAAGAATTAAACCTGAAACCCAATTTGCGATTATTGAGATGGGTGCAAATAATTTTGGGGAGATAGATTTTCTAACCAAATTAATAAATCCTGACTATGGCTATATTACAAACTTTGGAAAAGCTCATTTAGAAGGTTTTAAAGATATTAAAGGTGTTATAAAAGGCAAAACTGAATTGTATAATTGGATCATCGAAAATGAAAAAATTTTGATAATAAATTTAGATGATCAAGTTCAACAAAAATATATATACAAAAACTCAATTTCCTTTGGGAAAAATGAAAATTCAAATTATCATTTTGAAAACATTTCGAAAAGTTATGTTGGTGCCAAATACAAGGGAATTAATGTAACTACAAATCTTTATGGGGATTATAACTTTTCCAATTTATGTGCAGCAATTTCAATAGGTTTAAATTTTAATATTGATATATATAAAATTACTTATAAATTAAAAAACTTTAATCTTGGTATAAATAGATCTGAATACATTGAAAAAAATAATAAAAAAATTATTCTTGATGCATATAATGCAAATCCTACAAGTATGAAATCTGCTATCGAATCATTTGAAAAAGTTGAAGGAAATAAAATAGTAATTCTTGGAGATATGTATGAACTTGGAAAATATCAAAAACAAGAGCATGAAAAAATTATTGAAGTTTGTAATTCTAAGAAGATTGATAAATGTATTTTTATTGGTGAGATATTTTACAGGTTAAAAAATAGCATCTCTTCAAATTATTTTTATAAAAACAAGACTGATTTTTTTAAAAATAAGAATCAAATTGATGAAACCAATATCCTAATTAAAGGTTCAAGAGGAATGAAAATGGAAGAAATTTTTAATAAAATATTGTGAAAAAAATAATATTATTAGTTCTAATACTCTCGATTATATCCTGTAGTCAAAATAATTTAAAGAGATGGGTGAACTATGATCAATCGTCAGAAATAATTGAAAATTTAGAAAATAAAAATCAAAGACTTCGATACAAAAGAATCCAAAGCATGTCAAACAATAAAAATGACCTTATAAATGGATTTGAAGATGAAATCTCGATTTTTCTTAAAACTAGATATGATAAAATTAAAAACTTGATAATTGAAAAATCAATACCACAAATTCAAAAAAGTGTTTCTAACGGGAAATTTTCATACTATGAATTAACTCTGTTTTATTTATCCAGAATTTATTTAATAGAATTTGATAAGGAAGAGTATCTAAATTCTATTATCTCAATTAATAAAAATGCTCTTTCTGAAGCAAAATTGAGAGATAAAAATATTACTCCTAATGTGAATTCAATTTATGGAATTCCTATTCTTCTGAAAGATAATGTTGGGTTTGAAGGGCTTGCAACTACCGCAGGTGCTTACAGTTTAAAAGATAATTTTACAAAAGATGCATACATAGTAGAAAAATTAAAAAATTCAGGCGCAATAATTTTAGGAAAAACTAACCTAAGTGAATGGGCTAATTATTTTTGCTTAGGATGCCCAAACGGGTATAGTGCGATGGGAGGTCAGACATTAAATCCATATGGCAGAAAAAAGATTGATACTGGTGGTTCAAGCTCAGGGAGTGGTGTAGCAACAACATCAAATTTAAGTTCTGTTTCAATCGGATCTGAAACCTCTGGATCAATATTGTCACCATCGTCATCTAATTCTCTAGTCGGAATGAAACCTACCATTGGTTCTGTTAGTAGATCTGGTATTATTCCTATTTCCTCTTCTTTAGATACTGCTGGTCCTATGACAAAATTTGTTATTGATAATATAATTGTAATGAACTCAATTATTGGGTTTGATAAGAACGATCCATATTCTTATAAAAAACAACCAATCAATTTAGATTTAGTAAAAAGTTCTGATCTAAGTAATTATAGACTAGGATATTATTCCAACTACTATCAAAATGACTCACTATACAGAACAAACATTGATTTGTTAGAGTTAAATGGTGCTAAAGTCGTAGAAATCAATCCAAAAAATATTTCCCTTCCTAATTTTAGAAAACTTTTGGATGAAGATATGAGAAGAGATCTGGTGAAATATTTTAATGATTATGGTAATGAAAATCTAGTAGTTAATGATATAAAATCAATAATAAATTACAATTCTTTAGACACTATTAATAGAGCTCCATACGGACAAGAAATTTTTAAGAGCATCATAAAAGATACCATGAGTGAATATGATTATGAATTAATGAAAGAAAAATTATTGTTTAATGGTAATAAATTTTTTGATTTAGATTATAATAAATATGATCTAGATGCTGTTATCTCAATTAATAATTACCATGCAAGTTATGCGGCTGTAGCTCACAATCCATGCTTAACTGTTCCTATGGGTTTTAGAAATGATAATTCACCAGCGGGTTTAACATTTATTGGAGCATCTAAAAATGAACAAATACTTTATGAAATTGGTTATGCTTTTGAACAAGTTTCGAAAAAAAGAAAAAAACCTAATAACTAATTGTTTAAAAGATAATCAATTGCTAGAGAAGTCATTGATCTGACTCCAGTTTCAATTGCAGAATCATCAACATAAAAATCAGGAGTATGGTGAGGGGCAACTTTAGAAAGGTCTTCCCCAACTTTTGATCCACCGATAAAAAAGTAAACACCTGGAATTTTCTCTTGAAAATATGAAAAATCTTCAGCTCCTGTTATAGCCTTCATTAAATTGACATTTTTTTCTCCATTTACTCTATTAAGAGTTGGTAGCACCTCTTGGTACAAAAAAGGGTCATTATATGTTATTGGATAGGATACCAAGTAGGTTATTTTAGCATCAACGTTATTAGATTTAGCAACATTGTAGACTATTTCTTCTAATCTTTTTAAAACGATTTCTTTCATACTTTTATCCAATGTTCTGATAGTTCCTAGCATATATAAATCTTCAGGAATTATATTACTTCTTACACCGCCATGGATACTTCCTATAGTTACAACCGCTCCTGCTTCAGTTAGCGGTAAACTTCTACTTACAATAGTTTGTAAAGAATTAACAATTTGTGATGCGGTGACAATAGGGTCTCTCCCAGTCCATGGTGTTGATCCATGAGTCTGAACACCTTTTAAATCAATTCTAAATTCATTTACTGCAGCCATAATTCCCTCCGGTCTTAGGTGCACTTGACCAGCATACATTCCAGACCAAACATGAAGTCCAAAAATTGCATCAACATCCGGATTTTTTAATACTCCTTCTCTTACCATTAATTCTGCACCACCATCCTCACCTGCTGGAGCACCTTCCTCAGCTGGTTGAAAAATAAATTTTACTTGCCCTGGAATTTCATCTTTAATTTCATATAAAATTTTAGCTGTTGACAATAATATTGCAGTGTGCATATCATGACCACAGGCATGCATAACTGGAACTTCCTCACCATTGTATATACCCGTCATTTTTGATGCCCACGGTATATTAGCTCTTTCTTTGACAGGAAGACCATCAATATCAGCTCTTAGTCCTACTACTGGACCTTCTTTTCCTTCATTTAAAATAGCTACCACACCTGTTTTTGCGACACCTGTTTTTGGATTATAACCTATTTTTCTGAGTTCTGCAGCAATTCTCTCAGCAGTTTTGAACTCTCTGTTACTTAATTCTGCGTTTTGATGAAACCAATGTCTGAGTTCAATTGTTTCTTCAATATTTTCTTGAATTAAATTATCAACTCTTTCATCAAACTTTTGTGAGTTAGATAGAGTACTAAATAAAATTAATAGATAGAATATATATTTCATTATTTTTTTAAATTATGAAATTAATTTCTGATAACAATTTCATCACCAAAAAAATCTACAATTAATTTATTTTTAATACTTACTTTTTCTGAAAGAATCATTTTACTTAGATTATCTAATATATTTTTTTGAATAACTCTTTTAACAGGTCTTGCTCCATATTCTGGATCGAAACCTAATTCGGAAAGTTTTTCAAGTGCCTCATCAGTTATTGAAAGATCTATATCCTTGTCTTTTAATTTATTTGATAGTTTATCAAACTGTAATTCAACAATTTTTTTAATTTCATTTTTCGTCAAGGGTGAAAATAAAATAATATCATCTATTCGATTTAAGAACTCAGGTTTCAAATTCTTTTTTAAAAGTTTCATTGATCTCTTTTTGGCTGTAGATTTAGCAATATTAAAATTATCAATTTCCTGAAATGATTTTTGAATTTCATGACTACCCATATTACTTGTCATAATTACAATTGTATTTCTAAAATCTGCTGTTCTGCCCTTACTATCTGTTAATCTTCCCTCATCAAGCAATTGCAATAAAATGTTAAATGTATCAGGATGAGCTTTTTCTATTTCATCAAGCAGAATTACTGAGTAGGGACGTCTTCTAACTGCTTCTGTCAATTGTCCTCCTTCATCATATCCGACATAACCTGGTGGAGCTCCTATTAACCTACTAACAGAATGTTGTTCTTGATATTCACTCATATCTATTCTAACTATATTTTGTTCGTTATCGAATAGAATTTCAGCAATTGCTTTAGCTAATTCAGTTTTACCAACTCCAGTTGTTCCAAGAAATAAAAAACTACCAATTGGTTTGTTATCATCTTGTAATCCAGATCTACTTCTGCGAATTGAATCACTAATGGATCCAATAGCATCTGACTGACCTACTAGTCTTTTAGAAATTTCGTTCTCTAAATTCAATAGTTTTGATTTTTCAGACTTTATCATTTTTGAAACTGGAATTCCTGTCCATTTAGAAACGACTTCAGCAATATTATCAAAAGTTACTTCTTCGTTAAGAATAGAATTTTCATTGAAATATTTTGACATTTCATGTTCGTAATCTTTAAGTTTTTCTTGAAGCTCTTTTATCTTTCCATATCTAAGTTCCGCAACTTTGGCATAATCTCCGTCTCTTTCACACTTATCAGCCTTAGATTTTAATTCATCGATATTTATTTTTGTTTGTTGGACCTTATCAATTACATTTTTTTCATTTTCCCACTTTGTATAAATTAAATTTCTATCATTTTTTAATTCAGATAATTGATCATTTAATTCTTTAATTTTCTTTTTATCATTCTCTCTTTTTATAGCAACAAGCTCAATCTCAATTTGTCTAATTTTTCTATCTAGATTATCTAGTTCTTCAGGCTTAGAATTTATTTCTAATCTTAATTTTGAAGCAGCTTCATCCATTAAATCAATTGCTTTGTCTGGCAGAAATCTGTCAGAAATATATCTGCTAGATAATTTTACTGCCCCAATTAATGCTTCATCTAAAATCTTTACTTTATGATGAGCTTCATATTTTTCTTTAATTCCTCTAAGTATAGAAATTGAATCTTCTATATTTGGTTCATCAACAAACACTTTCTGAAATCTTCGCTCTAAAGCCTTATCTTTTTCAAAATACTTTTGAAATTCATCGAGTGTTGTAGCTCCGATTGCTCTCAATTCTCCTCTGGCGAGTGCAGGTTTTAATATATTTGCTGCATCCATAGCTCCTTGCCCACCACCTGCTCCAACTAAGGTATGTATTTCATCAACAAATAATATTATTCTGCCGTCACTATTAATTACTTCCTTAATTACTGTCTTTAATCTTTCCTCGAACTCACCTTTATACTTGGCACCAGCTATTAAGGCTCCCATATCAAGAGCATAAATTAATTTCTCTTTTAAATTTTCAGGAACATCACCTTCAACTATTCTTTTTGCTAATCCTTCAGCAATTGCAGTTTTGCCGGTTCCAGGTTCTCCAACAAGAATTGGGTTATTCTTTGATCTTCTTGAAAGTATCTGTAATAATCTTCTTATCTCATCATCTCTTCCAATTACAGGATCTAATTTACCATCAGTTGCTTGAGAAACTAAGTTGATAGCATACTTATCAAGCGCATTAAAGTTATCATCATCTGAGGATGATCTAACCTTCTCACCCTTTCGCATTTTAGATAATACATTCTTTACTTTTTGAGCAGTATAACCAAAACCATTTAGAACTTTAGACAGCTCACTATTTGAATCAATTAGAGAGAGTAAAAGATGATCTACTGAAACATAATTATCACCCATTTTTTTTGAGTTGCTAACTGCCTTCATCAATGTCTTGGAGGAATTTTGAGAAAATCCGATAAATTCACCTTTTACTTTCGGAATTGAATCAATCATTTTTTCAACTGTTGATTTGACTATTGAATTATTAATTTCCAATTGTGTTGTGACATATGGGAATATATTTTTATCATTATCTATTATTGACTTAAGAATGTGACTATCTTGAACTGTCTGATGGCTTTTATCAATAGCATTTTGTTGAGATTCTTGCAGAATTTCTTGAATCTTAAAAGTAAATTGGTCTGTTTTCATTAAATATTTTTAAAGTGTACATCAAAATATATTCCTCAATAAATTTATGTCAGATTGACGTATAATTATATAGAAATCAAGACATTATGTCTTATTTTCCAACTATTGTGATAATTATTTGTCTTGAGGATGCTTGATTTCTATGTTCACACAAATAAACTCCTTGCCAAATGCCAATTTGAGGTATCCCATTTTTTATAGGAAAATTAACTGATGAACCCAAAATAGAACTTTTTATATGTGAAGTCATATCGTCTTTGCCTTCAAGTGTATGAGTGTAATGGTTATCATTTTCACTGACCAACTTATTAAAATGATTTTCAAAATCTACTCTGACAGCTGGATCTGCATTCTCATTAATTGTTAAGCTTGCGGATGTGTGCTTAATAAAAATATTTACAATTCCGCTCATATTAGGTAATTCATCAAATATTATATCACTAATTAAGTGGAATCCTCTAGGAAATGGTTTTAATGTAATTTCTTTTTGAAATATCATAAAATAAAATTATGTTAGATTAAATGAAAGATTACAAAAAATCTTGGAGCATTAATTTAACAAAAAGAATTAACTCAACAGAAAAAGATATTTGGAATCTTATTTCCTCTCCAAATAATTTAGAACTATTTCACCCATTTTGTAAATCAAATAAAGTAATTAAATGGCCTGGTAAAGGCTCAATTGATGAACTAACATACTTAAATGATATTAAATTGGTAAGAAACTTTATTTTTTGGAAAGAAAATAAAGGCTATGAACTTTTAATAGGTAGAGAAAATGGTAAAAAATCATTAGTTAAATGGGATATCTTTAAAAAAAACAACAACAATTTTCTTTCTATAACAGTTTATCCACACTACATGAGAAATAGAAGTAAAATCATTTCTTTTTTTCCCTACTTTATATTCGTTAAACCAAACCTAAAAAAATATTTAGAGAGTGTTTTAGGTGGATTGGATTGGTACTTAAAAAATAAACAGACTACTCCTAAAAACCATTTTGGAAAGCACAAATGGTTCTCATAATACAATTTGTTAAAATTAACTAGGTATTAATATCATTGAAATATGTACCTATTGAATCTTTAAATTCTAAACCGTCAAGCATTCTGTTTTTATCTAATTTTTTAAAAGCAGACATACCCCAAAGCAATAACTCTTTAAAAAATAATAAATCTTGTTTTTTTTGGTTGTTACAATATTTATCAATTAAATCATCAAGAGGTTTCACTGAATTCAATACTTTTTCATATTCAACATTAGTAAATTCATCACCAATAAAAATTTCATTTTCATTGACTAAAAACCACTCAACGATTTCATCATAGGGAGAGACTTCGTCTTGTTTTTGCAACTTTTTTATCTCCGGAAAATATTTTTTGAATATTGATTTAACTCCTTCATTTATCAAGTCATATGATATCTGGTCAGCACCTTGTTCTTCTCCCTCATAAACTAACTCAATTTTTCCATTGATTGCTGGAATAATCCCGGCAAAATCTGATAATCTAATTACTGAATTATCCTCACCATTAATAAGCATCCTTCTTCTAGAAGTACTAACTAAATTTTCAAATGCTGTAATACTCATCCTTGCACTTACTCCACTTTTATAATCAACATAATCACTTTTTCTAGCAGCGAAATTTATTTCTTCTACTAAGTCTTTGGCTATTTCCGGAACATATATATTAGAATCAGATGAATTTGCCTCTTGATTTGTAATTTTTTTTGAAACCTCTATGGATAAGGGATAATGAGTAATTATTTGGGATCCAATCCTATCTTTGAGAGGAGTAACAATACTTCCCCTATTTGTATAATCTTCAGGATTTGCAGTAAAAATAAACTGAAGATCAAGTGGTAATCTTAATTTGAATCCTCTGATTTGTATCTCTTTTTCCTCCAAAATTGAAAATAATGCAACCTGTATTCTAGCTTGTAAATCAGGAAGTTCGTTAATAACAAATATTGATCTATTGGCCCTTGGAATCATTCCAAAATGAATTACCCTTTCATCAGAATATGATAATTTTAGAGAAGCTGCTTTTATTGGATCAATATCACCAATAAGGTCGGATACAGTAACATCGGGCGTTGCTAATTTTTCATAAAATCTTTCAGATCTATGAATCCAATTTATTTTAGTATTATCACCTTTATTATTGATGATTTTTTTTTGCATAATTTGATATTGGATTTAATGGATCATCATTAATTTCTGATCCATCAACAACAGGAATCCACTCGTCCAGTAAATCAACCATTTTTCTTGCTAATCTTGTTTTTGCTTGTCCTCTAAGTCCTAGAAAATTGATGTTATGTTTTGATAATATAGCTCTCTCAAGATCAGGTATGACTGTATTTTCATATCCATGTATTCCAAAAAATGAAGGTTTACCATTTTTAAGTAAATTAGATAAATTATCACTTAGTTCGTCTTTAATACTCTTTGACTTATAATTTATTTTTTTTAACTCTTTTATGGTTGAGTAAACTGGTTTTTTCATTTAAATTTTTCTTTTTTTATTATTATTATAATCTTCAAAAATCATTTCTCCAAGATTGTCTAAGCCAGTGTAAAACGCTTTTCCTCCGTTTGCTTTAGAAAACTCTCTAACAAAATGCTGAAGATATGAGTCTCTAGCAATCATAAAAGTTGTAATCGGAATTTTTAACTTTCTTGCTTGTTTGGCCATATTATAGCATTTATTTATAATCTTAGGGTCTAAACCAGCACTATTCTTATAAAAACTTCCATCGCTTAACTTTAAACAACTTGGTTTACCGTCCGTTATCATTAAAATTTGCTTATTATTATTCTTCTTTCTTTTTAAAATATCCATTGCCAATTGGATACCTGCAACTGTATTTGTATGGTATGGACCTACTTTCAAATAAGGTAAATCCTTAAGCTTAACAACTTTAGCTTCATTTCCAAAAACAATAATATCTAATGTGTCTTTTGGGTATCTGGTTGTTATTAACTCTGCTAAGGCCATAGCTACTTTTTTTGCAGGAGTTATCCTATCCTCACCATACAGAATCATACTATGACTAATATCAATCATCAATACAGTACTCATCTGAGATTTAAAAGCCCCATTAGTTACAACTATATCATCAGAAATTAAATTCAATTCATCGCTGCCAGTACGTGTATACATGTTTTTCAAACTTTCACTGATTATAATTTTATCAAATGAATCACCATATTCAAAACTTTTAAAATGAGACAAATCATTATCGTTTGGAGAAGAAAACTTAGATTTGTGATTACCTTGTTTGGACTTCTTAATTTGACCGAAAATTTTTTTAAGTGCAAATTTTCTCAAGGCCTTTTCCATCTTCGATGTGATCTTTAAGAATTCCTTAGAAGAATTAACACCAATTTCTGAAGATATATATCCTTTATTTAATAAATCATTGATAAAGTCATCAATCGAATAGTCATCATTAGTTAATGAATATTCTTTATCTAACTCCCTAAGCCAATTAATTGCTTCGTCAAAATCACCAGAAGTGTAGGTTAATAGTTCTTTAAATATTTCGAGAAGTTTATCAAATACAGAGATTTTTTCATTAGAAAAATTGGAAAAAGTCCAGCCTGAAATTGGAATATTTTCAAGAAATTTCACAATAAATAAATCACAAATTAAATGCCAAGTTTTGATTTGATTATAAAAAAATAAAAGTGGGTGTTACTTCATTCGAACCAATAAAACTTTTCTTTCTAATCAATTAAAAATTTACACTTTATAATAATCTTCTTTTTTACTTTTCTACTGTAAGGGGATAACATTGTCCCCATTTGGGGGATAGTTGGAAGAATAAAACCAAAGTGTGTGGTTAATTTAAGAAAATGAAAACCAAGTTTTCACTTTTTTTATTTTAAGAGCAAATTCAGTGGAAAGAAGAAAAACTTAAAGAATTGATTATCAAGCTATAAATATTAAAAATTTTTGAAAAATTAAGGTTAATTTATATTTTTACAAGCTTTTTATTTGTTATATAATGACATTATGAAAAAAATTTGTTACATAATTTGTGGTTTATTTTTATTATCATCATGTAAAAATTCTCAAGTATTACTTTTTCAGAACATCCCTGAAAATATAGTAGAAACTTCAATTCCAGAACCTATTATCAAAAACGGAGATATTTTAGATATTTCAATTTCATCATTAAATAACCAGAGCACTAATATTTTTTCACCTACTAACCCTAATCAATTTGGAACTCTAAGAAATTTGGAATCTAGAAAACTGGAAGGATACTTGGTTGATAGTTCAGGTAATATTGAAATGCCTATAATAGGAAAATTAAAAGCTAAAGGTGTAACATGTTCAATTCTTTCTGAATCCATAAAAATTAAATTAGAAGAGTTTATAAAAACACCATTTGTTAGATCAAAAATTATAAATTTTAGAGTATCAATTTTAGGAGAAGTTAACTCTCCCGGTAGTTATGATGTTCTTAACCAGAGTATAACTTTACCAGAAATAATAAGTATTGCAGGTGGTTTGAAGAACAGTGCGGATAGAAAAAAAATTATGATTGTTAGAAACTCTGAAAATAAAATTTATAGAGAATTTATTGATTTTACTTCTTATGAGTTTTTCAAATCAAATTATTACTACCTTCAGCAAAATGATCAAATATTTGTAAGTCCTAATCAATCATCCTTATATTTAGAATATGGTATTTTAAAAAATGCAGGAGTTCTTTCCCTTTTAACCTCAATATTGATTTTAATTTTTAAATAAATGAGTAATAAAGAAAGAATAGATAAAGATGAAATAGACTTAGTTCAAGTTTTCTTTGATATTTTATCATTACGAAAGTGGATTATAGCATCATTATTATTATCAATTATTATAGGAACAATATTCATTTATTTTTCAAGTGAAACATACCAATCAAACGCTACATTGTTTTTCAAAGACGAAGAATCGGATCCATCTAACTTTATAAGTGATAAAGATTACAGTTTTTTATTTAATAATTCGATTAAAGAACAGGACCAAGTATCTCTGATTAGCTCTTCATTAATTTTAGGAAATGTTGTTGATAATCTAAGGCTACAAAACAGATACTTCATTAACAACAAATTAAAATCTAATTATGAATTATCTCAAGAGGAGTTGCCATTTTCAATTGAATTTAAAGAAAACTTTGATTTTGATCAATGCTTTATTAAAATTAACAATCAAAATATAGTATTCGATATTAATAATAAAAAAATCTCCTTTCCAACCACTCAAAAAGAAATTGAAAATTCAATTTTTAAATTTAAAGCTAAAGAAAATCTAAATTATTTAGAAAACAATAATTATGTTATTGAATATGTAAAAAAAACTACAAGAGTATCTCAATTAAAAGCAAATTATTCAGTTGCAATCGTCGATAGAAAATCTAATTCAACATACGAAATAGCATATTCTGGAAATAATAAAAATTTAAATAATTTAATTCTTGAAAACATTGTAAAAGAAATTCAAAAGAATAGCATAAATGAAAAAAGAAAATTATACGATCTTTCTATTGAATTTATTAGAAAAAGACTTATAGAATTAGAAAACACCATTGATTCAATAAATATTTTATCATCTGATTTTAAAAGATCCAATAATTTATTTATACCCGAAACTCAAACATATTCTGTTATAACCAATATAGAGGAAATAAATCAAACCTTATTTTCAAATTCACTCCAAATAGAATTAGCAAATTCTATAATAATTGAGCTAAATAAACCCAAAATAATGTCTTTATTACCTACAAATATTGGTCTTGAAAGTGAAAACATTAACCAATTAATTAATCAATTTAATAGAATTATTATTGAACAAAATAATCTTCTAAATGATGCAACTGAAAAAAATCCATTATATATACAATTTCAAGAACAATTGACTGATATAAAAATAAATATTTTAAAAAGTCTTGAATTATATATTAATAAATTAAAAACAGATTCAAAAAGGTTTGAAGATTACAAGAAAAGAAATAACTTTTTAGCTAATAATTTACCATTAAAAGAGGCAGAATTGAATAATTTAAATAGGGACAATTTAGTTTATTCAAACTTATACTCCTATTTATCAGAAAAAAAAGAGGAAGCCTTAATGAATAGATCATCAGTTCAATCAAATATTATTGTTCTCAATGATGTTGGTTACAGGGAGGAAGTAATCAGTACACCAATTGTTAAAAATTATTTAATTTTCTCTTTTACAGGCTTAGTAATTCCAATTGTAATTGGTCTTGGTATCAAATCATTAAGAAAAGGTTTATTTGTGGATATTAAATATTTATCTGAAAATCTTAATGAAATTAATTTTTTTGGAGTTTTAAAATTTATTGATTTAAAAAATGAAAAAAGTGATAATTTATTTATAGAATCCTTAAGAATAATTTGTCATAACTTCACTAAAATAATTCCTAAATCAAAAAATGGAAAATCTATAATGATTACTTCTTGTTATAAAAATGAAGGAAAAACATATGCATCTTCCAACATCTCTTTACAACTATCTAATTTAGGTTACAAAGTAATACTTGTAGGTGGTGATTTAAGAAATCCTGATATTGGTAAGAATTTTGATTTTGACTCTTTTAATTCTCCTGGACTTACTGATATTGTAGATGACAATACGAAAAGTTTTGATGAACTTTTAAATAAATTTTTAATAAAATATAAAAAGCTAGATATTCTAAACTCAGGATTACAGAAGAATGAAAATATATATTATTTTAACAACAAGAGATTTAATCATTTGATTTCATTTTTGAAGCAAAAATATGATTATATTATTTTTGATACTGCGCCTATTATTCCAGTAGTTGACACTTTAAACTTACTTGATTCAATAGATTTTGTCATTCATACTTTTAGAAATAACTTCTCTAATAGAAAATATTGTGATGTTGTCTTAAATTATAAGAAAAAATATGAGTTAAATGAATTTGCATATATATTAATTGATGATTCCAAAACTGACAAACTTATTTCAAACTACGGTTATGGATATGGAGGTTATGGGTACGGAGGTTATGGGTACGGAGGTTATGGGTATGGTAATGGTAAAAATAAAATCATTATTAATAATAATTAAATTACCCTCCATTTTATCCCCGAGTTGGAATTTGTGTTTATAAGATATTGATAATAAGGATTTATTTGTGGGTGATACTGGATTCGAACCAGTGACCCCTACCCTGTCAAGGTAGTGCTCTGAACCAACTGAGCTAATCACCCAAAAATTTATCAAATTTAGTATAATATTTGTTAGTAAATATCTATGTTAAAGAATATATCCTATAATAACTTAAATGTCATTGATGAAATTAACAAACTCGTAGGAAAACCATACTCATTTCTAGAGAAAATAAAAAGAGGCGGTGTTGGTTCCGAAAAATTATTGATTACAAAAGCTGACAAGATAATAGAAAATCTACTGTTACTAGATCAAAATATTAACAATTGTAATATTGAAATTCGTTCTAATGGTATTATAATTTATTTTAGGTCACTTTTAGAAACTTATGGTCTAATAATTCCATATTATAAACTTGTAGTTTTTAAAGTTTCTGAGAATGAGTATACTATCAATGTTGACAGTAAATTTGTAAAAATAAAGATCAAGTCAGAAAAAGATCGCACTTTTATCAGAAAAATTTTGGAAGAAAAATCTAAAAATACTAAAAACTACACTCCATAGAATTTTGATTACTAATATTTTAGTATTTTTAAAATAAAAATGAAAAATTTCTCAAAAATTTTATATCTGCCTATATTTTTGTTCTTAGCCCATTCGTGTGAAGTTGAAAACACATTGACAGATGATGAATTAATTGAAGCAATTATTAACTCAGATGAAAAAATTTTAGTCTTAGAAAATGATTTACCTAATAAATTAAAAAATTCTATTTCAGATTACATGCCCGATGATTTTATTGATAATGCAAAACTAGCCCCAAGTCTTGGTTATCAAATAGAGATGAGGTCAATTGAGGTTTTCACAATGGGAGTTAAATCTGGTGATGTTTTTTTTGATACTGATGGAAGAAAATTAGAAAGAAGTAAGGATTTTATTAAAAAAGATAAAAATAAAATAACTAAGCCCTGTTTTAAACTTAAATACCCATTAACTCTTGAACTTCCTGACGGTAAAACTGTTGAAGTTGAAAATAGAAAAGAGCATTGTGAAGTTGTAAAAACTTACCACTCTAAAAGTAAATCCTTAAAAAAAGAAATTAAAATATTATTTCCTGTTACTGTGACATTTTATGATGACAATAAAAATCTTATTGAAAAAGTAATGGATAATGAAAAAGAATTACAAGAATTAAAAGAAACCTGCGAACAAAAGGACACTAAAGAAGGAAAAAATTAAATATAATAATTAAAATAAAAATTAAAATAGGATTCAGTTTGAATCCTATTTTTTTTTTAAAACTGCAAATAATATAAATAAGAAAACAGATACTAACAAACTGACAAAACCGACAGGTAGTAAAAAAAATGGTTCTTGCAGTATTGCATTTTCATCAACTTTAGAATCGATTAAGTAAAATGCTAAAAAACAAACAATACCAATTACTAAAAAACTTGTTGCTATTTTAAATTTAGTTTCCAATTGATATTAATTTTCATAATTTTAAATTAACAAAAATACATGATTCGATTTGATAAAAATAAAATTAAAAGTTTAGAAAAAATTTATAGATTGAATCTCATTAATAGCTGTACTGGATATAAATCGGCTAATCTTCTTGGTTCAATTGACAACGAAGGAAATACAAATCTTGCAATATTTAGCTCAATTACCCACATGGGAAGTGATCCTGCAATGATTGGATTTATTTTAAGACCAAGAACAGTACCTAGAAATACTTATAATAATTTATTCAGAACTGGATACTTTACAGTAAATCATATAAATATCGGTGATATTGAAGATGCTCATCACACCTCTGCTAAATATCCTAAAGAAATATCCGAATTTGATAAAACCAAATTTGAACCTGAGTTTCTTGATAACTTCAAAGCTCCATTTGTAAAAAGTTCTAAAATTAAATTTGGGTGTAAATATTTAAATGAATATGATATTAAAGAAAATAATACAATTTTAATTGTAGCATCGATTGAATGTCTATACGTTGATAAAAACTCATTACAAACTGATGGATGGATAAGACTGGATAAGGCTGAAACTGTAACCATAAATGGATTGGATGGATATGCTAAAACTGATCTAATAAATAGATTTAAATATGCTAGACCAAAAAAATGAAAAATTTTGTTTATAAAAAAATTCTTGAATATGTCCAAAATAAAACATCAGAAGAATCAAAAATTTTAAATGATCTTTCTAGAGAAACCCACTTAAAAGTTCTCAATCCTAGAATGTTAAGTGGACATTATCAAGGCCGATTATTATCACTAATTTCAAAATTAATTAAACCTAAATCAATACTTGAGATTGGAACATACACCGGCTATTCAACTTTATGTTTAATAGAGGGTCTAGAAAAAAAAGGTCTTATACATACAATTGATCATAACGAAGAACTATTGAATATTCAAAATAAATTTTTTAAAAGAGCTAAAGTCTCAAACAGAATTAAACAATATACAGGTGATGCTAAAGAAATTATAAAAAACTTAGAAGTTAAATTTGATCTTATTTTTATTGATGCTGATAAAGAAAATTATTCTCTATATTATGATCTAGTTTTTGATAAACTAAAGTC
>MDSZ01042746.1_pt1 | contig 21475 bp, 20 predicted proteins | sample 811201 | NCBI WGS metagenome assembly MDSZ01 (sample SAMN05326647, study PRJNA326480) | marine metagenome | isolation source: seawater | place: Indian Ocean: North | collected 2010 | reverse complement strand
TATTGTTTTGGTGAAATTGATTGTAGATGCCATATATGGAAGCATCGTTCAAAAGGATATAAAAATGTTATCAATTCTCTTGTAAATGAATATTTTGCTGCCATCATTAAATCTACAGAAAAGTTGAGAAGAGACTCTGTTTATATCCAAAGTGTGGTACCAGCGATAAGGAGAAAACAACAACTTCATAATGAAGTAAAAGAACTTCCCTTTTTGGGCAAAGACGAGGATCGTAAAAAATATGTTGAGTACATGAATTATTCATTAAAAAAATCATGCAAAAAGCATGGATTTATTTTTTTTGATGTTTATGATTTTTATTCAGATGAAGATGGGTTCTTAGATTATAAACTAAGTGATAGGAGTGTACATATTGGGGATCCTAAGTTTATAAAACAACGTTTGATTGAAATTTTTAAATCTGATTGGAAAATAAACCTTTTCATATAATTTTCCAACTACCAGGAATTAAATCAGATGTATCTAAATGATCATATTCATGACCAAACCAGACTTTTGGTGCAAATATTTTTTTCCCAGGATTTTCGTTTAACCATGCACCCCACCAGCTAAAACTACTATTTGATATAATATTGTGGTCACATGTCTTCATTAAAAATAGATCAGTTATATCATCATGATTTTCTGAAAATACGATATTTTTTCCCTTAAATTTTGTTTTACACCATTCAATATCCTTTCCAGTATCTGAAAAAACCAAAAAAACACAATTATCCAACATTTTCATAGCTCTATAAAAATACTCAATATTCATTAGTGGATGGAAACGTTCTTTATCACTCAGAAAAACACCCAAGTCCAAGCTAGAATACTCTTTTTTTGAAGGAACATTATCACCTCTGCGATTGTGTAATGCAACAATTTCTTTATTTGGATATTTCCTCTTTAGCTTATTTATATAGTTTTTACAATATTCAGTTGTACTCTTTTTTTTTGGCTTAATTTCTTTTAATAAAATTTTTCTAATTGCACTAAAATATCTTTCAGTTTGGAATAGACCATTAAGATCATATTTTTGATTCTGATTAAAAAAATTTATATCAAAGCTAAATGAATTTTCATTAAAAACAACTTTACTTGCATTTTCTAAATATTTCTTTTTTACAAACCTACAACTAGGCTGAAACTCAACTAACCTATTATATCTATCAATTGGTAGTAAAATAGGCAAATTATGTTTTATAGAATAAGCTCGAGCCGCAGCATATTGAAATAATTGATTACCCAATCTACCATTATGTCCCATGTTTGTTACCGACACAAATCTTTGATAAGAGTAATGATAATCAGTGTAAGAACGATATATATTATTTATAATAGTTTTTACTACTTTTTGAAAAGAAAACATCCGCATGCATAATTTTGCTCATCCAGAATAGACTTTGATGGGTTTATTACCAGACTGCCATATTTGGAAGTATCTGGAATTAATGTAAACTCAATTAATTGTAGTTTAGAAAAATATTCAATTATTTGGCCATGACTGTATACCCGATGCGCATTAAAATTAATTCGTGGTTTAGAAGCTAAAGGGACTACAAAATATAACTTCCCATCATGCTTTAGTACTCTAATAAGCTCATTTATTGCCTTTAGGTCAGCGACTGGATCTACAACATCACCATATCTACCAAGCCCACAGTGCTCAACAACATGCATACATGATAAAGATGATATACTTTCTGATTTAAACGGTAAATTGACTAAATCAGCTACTCCTGTATTTAAATTAGATAAATCAATTTTCAGCTTTCTAATATCAAAGTATTCTGTTTTCACAAATGTTGAAATAAGGGAAGAAAACCTGACGTCGGATGATATATCAATGTGTTTTTTTGGTTTTTCAATATACAAAATTCTTGCTGCCCATGCGGTATGATAGACGTAATGACTATCAAATATATGGTTATTACTCCAATCATTTAGTTCAGTCTGTCTATTACTGAATGATATTGAAAAGCGTCCATCATTAAGTTTATGAAACTGTCTTAAATGTTTTAAATATCTAATAAATCTAAAGAAAGATAATTTCATTATACTGCGTTTAGGTTTTAAGATTACATTGATATACTTAGTATGATAATGGATATTAAATGACGGTGAGTAATCAAAGTCAAAGTTTTCACGGAAAATTTTGTGTCGTATCACATTTAATTTTAGGCTAAATAAAGATATTCTTTTTTTAATTATTTTACCATCACCATCTCTATAAACATAATTAATTTTTTTTGATATAATATCATTTTTTAAAGTAGAAACCATATTTAAATAAGTTAATCGAGAAGCATGATGTATTTTTTGCCCTAAACTAGTTCCCTTTCGGTTCTTATGTTTAAGTGTTGAAGTAGCTATTATAGGCTCATGATGCGGTAAATAGCCCTTTTTAATAAAAAAATAGTTAAACATAATTAAAGAATTCCATGAGTTAAGCACCTCTGAACTTATTTTGTCATCTTTAATATATTTTTCATCGTATTTGAAATACTTGTATTCTGGCATACAATCCAAATACACTTTTTTTCTTACACAATAGTTTAATTCTGAAATATGGTATTTTGTTGCAAACCAATAGGATAGAAAATTTATGCCCGATGGCATTCTTTTTGTTCCAAATTCTGGAAACCTTATAGAGGAATATTCTCCATTTTCATATTTTTTTATGTCATTTCCATGAACCAATGATATCATTCGGTTATTTTCTAGTATGTTTATACATATTTTAAACCAATTGTCTTCAACATATTCATCAGAGAATGGCATAAACATTATGTATTCACCATTACTTTTTTTCAACCCCTTATAAATAGCATCATTAATGCCATTATCTTTTTCAACATATAGTTTAATTCTAGGGTCGTTATAACTTTTTATTATATCAATAGTGTTATCATCAGATAAAGAATCTTGTATAATTATTTCATAATTATCATAACTTTGCTTTAGTATGGATTTTATTGTGGCCTTTATATACTTTTCTGCATTATAGCTAGGTATTATTATAGATATTAGAGGATTCTTCATCATTAATTAATGATAATAATTAATTTTAAAATTTTTGAAATATTTTTAAGTCCAGTGTTACTTAGATAAAATGACAATAGTGATAAGATAATCTATTTTTATTTCTTTTCTTCTTTTTGATTAAATATTTGACAGCACCTATAATACAAATAGTTAAAATTTCTCAATACCAAAGAATTAATTTTTTTCATTTTATTAACCAGCTGATTACCATATTTATTCATTCCATCTGAAACATCAAAATATATTTTATCATATATACGAAAATTGAATGTGTGTTTAATTGTGTTTCTCAAATTGAAAACATCTAATTCTTTTATGATTTCCCCATTGCTATTCCTAAAATAATGATTAATCCTTCCACAAAATAATTGTTGTCTATACTTTTTTACTCTATCAATATATATTGGGTTTATAATTAAGTTACTATCAATAAATTTTTCTGAGTTTGAGTTAGAGTGTATTTTTACATAACTAGATATTTCAGGGACAAATTTTGATAAATATCCCATTGTGTTAAAGTTATATGTAAAAGTTAAAAATTTATTAAAAGTGTCTCTTGTACCTATTTTTATTTCATTTTGGAATCTATTATTATAAGCATCAAATTCCAATATCTTCTCATTCATGCATTTTTCATATATATTTTTTCTTACACAAAAACTATGTTCAGAAAATGCAAAAAACGAAGCCAACCAAAATGAAAAAAATTTTTCTTTTGAAGGGCAATAATGGCGTGTACCTGACCCATAAAACTTCCTACCTTTATCATCATTATGAATTGTAATACCGTGAACTAAACTAATATTAGTATTTGATTCAAGGATGTCTTGGCAGGTTTGCAACCAATACATGTTTGCATAACTATCTGATATTGGCATAAACATGATATAATCAGCCGAAGAATTTTTTACACCTAAACTAAGTCCATCATAAAATTTTATACCATTTGAAATAATAATTTTTACTCTTTTTTCATTTTTAATTTCTTCAAAATAGTCAGTCGTGTTATCGTTGCTACCAGCATCTACTATGATTATTTCAAAATTATTATGCTTTTGGTTTAAAATTGAACCTATCGTTTCTCTTATATAAAGACCAGAATTATAGCAGGTTGTTATGACTGATATTTTAGGGATGTTTTTGTATTTCCTTAAAATATTTTTGAAATGCAATTAATCTTTTTGGAGTACCAATATCAAAAAAATCTTTATCTATACAATAGACATAAAAATTATTGATTTTTGAAATATATGAAAAAAAATCTTTTTCAATTGAAAAAGATTTATTTTTTGGAAAAAAATCAAAAATTTCTTTATTAAATAAATAAATACCTGCATTTATGATTAAATCATTTTCACTAGATTTTTTTTCAGTAAAGTCTAGTATACGCATTTTATTATCTATCAATATAGATCCATAATCAGATATAATTTTCCCTACAACGCCCGCCATTGTAAAAATAGTACCTTTCTTATAGTGAAATTCATAAAATTTTTCAAAACTAATATCTAAAAATGAATCTCCATTCATAACTATAAAACAATTAGATTTTATGTGTTTTCTTGCAAGCTTTATTGCTCCACCTGTACCCATAGGTTCAGATTCAGAAGAAAAAACAAGTTCACAATCATTTCTTTTTTGAAGATGTTCAATTATCTGATTTTTTTGATAGCCAACAGATATTATAAATCTTTTAAGACCTTTGGAAATACAATTATCAATCAAAAGATCAATGAAAGGTTTACCATTAATCATTGCGAGACACTTGGGTTTATTTTTCAATACTTTTTTGAGTCTGGTTCCAAATCCCCCAGCAAGAATTAATACATCAATAGGTTTCAATTCAATATTAATATCTAAAAATGTTGATTTGAGTGGTATATTATCTTTGATCCAGTACTCTCAAATCTGAAAGGTACAAACAGTTTTCTTTTCAATGCATCTTTTACCGAATCTTGTTTCATTTTAGGTACATAAAATAGAATGAATCCTCCTGCTCCTGCTCCAAGCAATTTTCCACCAATAGCACCAGCTTTTTTACCTATATCGTAGATTTCATCTATTTTATCATTTGAAATTTTATCTGTTAGATTCCTCTTTATATTCCACTGTCTATCAAGCAGAGAACCAATGCTTTCCATCGGTTCTTTTCTATTATTTAAAATTGAGAAACCTTCAGAACAAATATCATAAATCTTTTTTAGTTCATTTTTCTTTTTTAATGTAATTTTAATTTGTTCTTTTGCTATATCCGATGCATTTCTTGCAAATCCAGTGAAGAAAAGCATCAAGTTGTTTTGCAATTCAAACATTCGCTTTTCTGAAATTAAAATTGGATCAACATCTATAATTTTATCTTGAGAAAAATTAATTTTATTGAAACCTCCAAAGGCTGCAGCAGTTTGATCTTGAGATCCAACACTTTCTCCAATTAGGTTTTGTTCTATGTGGATAGCATTTAACGCTAGTTCTCTTTTTGTTGGCATATAATTTTTTAATCCATATAATGCATTTAATAATCCTACAGTAAATGTAGAGCTTGAACCTAGTCCAGACTGTGCTGGAAGATCAGCATTATGTACAATTTCAATACCTTCATTTAATTTTAAAAATTTAGCAGTTTCTCTAACAGATGGATGTTTAATATCATTTATATTATTTGTTTCCTCATGTAAATAATATCTTATCCTATTTTTATAACTAAAAAATGGTGGCAGCTGTCTTGCCGTTATATAACAATATTTATTAATGGTTGCATTAATTGCACTGCCAGAATATTTATTATACCATTTTGGATAATCAGTCCCTCCTCCAAATAAAGTGATTCTGAATGGTGTTCTTGATATAATCATTAAAATTTATTTTTAAAAATTATTCTTTTAGTTGAAACCTATTTAGTACTAGTAGTTATTACAAATAGTTGATATGTAATCAATATCTTTATCTTTTAGTTCTGGAAAGGTTGGCAGTATAAACCCCCTATTATAAATTTCATCAGACCATTCTCCCTTAAAAAGACCATAGTCTTTAGTCCAAAAAGGATGTCTTCCTAGATTACCATGACTCCATACTCTTGTTTCAATTTTTTTCTCTTTACATGCCTTCAAAACCTTATCTCTTACTATTTTATTTCTAGCCAAAATTCCAATATGCAAACTGACAGGCCATGATTTACCCCAATCTTGAAAGGTAAATTCCTCATTCATTTTTTGTTTATATCTGATATGATTTCTATTTCTTGCTTTCATAATTCCATCTGCTTTTTTTATTTGATGTAAACCAAGAAATGCCTGAAGATCAGTACCTCTGATATTAAATCCACTATGTACAAAATTAAAGGGACCATTTACTTCATCAAGATTCCATTTTTCATTTAATTTTTTATGGTAATCATTTGAAACATCTTTTACCCATCCATGACTTCTTAACATTAACATTTTTTCATAATATTCGTTATGGTTAGTATTGACAAACCCACCCTCTATTGTAGATAATTGATGTCCAAAATAAAATGAAAAAGAAGAAACATCACCAACAGTGCCTATTTTTGTTCCATCTGCATATTTTGCACCTACGGAGGCACAGCAATCTTCCATTAAAAACAAATTATGTTTTTCTTTCAAAGATATAATTTCGTCTTTATCACATGGGACCCCTAATGGATGAACAAAAATCATGCCCTTTATTGATTGTTTTTGACATATCTGATCTACTTCGTTTATATCTACTCCAAAGTTATACTTATTTGCATCAACCATGATAGGATTCAATCCGAATTGTATAATTGGAGCAATCGTAGTGGCCCAACCACATGCTGGAACTATAACTTTATCACCCTTTTTCAACTTTCTTAAAACTAAACCCAAATACACCATTAGCATGTTTGCTGATGAACCAGAATTAACAAATATAGATTTTTCAGTTCCTATATATTTAGCCCATTTTATTTCAAAATCTTTAGTCAATTCTCCCATAGTTAATCTTGGATATTTAGCTAACCATTTCCTTAACAAGTCAATATCATTCTTTGAGATCGTATCTCCTGCTAAAGGGTATTTAAAATTCATCTATTTATAATCCTCACTATCATATCTATCGAGTAATTTTCTTCCAGAAGTCCAACCTGGCCAAAATGGTTCATTATTTTTTACATAAACTGTATATAAAGTTCTTCTCCAAAGAGTGGGATGATTATTGACTTCAGCTTTATGAACCAATAAACCATGGACAACAAGCACATCTCCAGCGCTATATTTGAGTTGTACAATTGGTAAATTTTTAGGTAATTCACAATCATTACCTATCGGCGCACTACAATATAAATTACCATTTTCATCCCTTGCAAAATTAGGTTTAGGATTACAAGGTAAATCACCTAGCTTATGACTACCAGAGACAACCATTAGTGCACCATTACTTTCATCAGCATCATCTATAGCTATTGCGATATTCAAATAAGACCCAGGAGTAGAACGCCCTGCATAGTTATCTTGATGCCATGTAGACCCATGCTCAAACTCTTTATTGTTAGGTTTACAATAAAACAAAGTACTACCTACTGGAATACCTCTATCACCATAAATAGAATCAGCAATGTCACACATTTTTTTACCCCTATGTACACTTTTACAGGAGTCTATATCAAGATGTGAGTGTAAATAAACAGTAAATCTACCATTTGCATATCTATCTACATCTTCTCTCAAAATATCAATATCTTCCTTAGGCCAGATATTTTTCAATAATAGATATCCATTCTCATCATAGAAGTTTAATTGTTTTTTTGATAAGGAGCATGGTTCCATATGTGTTTTTAATAGAGACATTTTTTTTCAGTTTAAATATAGCTTCCGATTATTATATCATTATAGAAATACTAAATTTTTCAAATTATTCATATTTATTACATAAAAATTATAAAAAATTATTATTTTAGGATCCCTGAATATTCTTCTTGTACCAGTTAAGAGTTAACCTTAAGCCTGTTTCAAGATCATACTTTGGTGACCAATTGAATAATTCACAAGCTTTTTGGTTGTCTATCAATAAATCAATTGGAATTGTCGGCTTATCTGTATCAAAATCTAATGATATATTTTTATCAGCAATTTTAATAATTGTTTTTACAAGATCTGATATTGATATAGAATGTCCAAAACTTGTATTTATGAGCTCGTATTGATTCTTTTGAGTATTAATGATTTTTATTAATAATTCTATCAAATCATCAATAAATAAAAAATCTCTTTTTTCAGTTCCATCCCCCCATACTTTTATAGTTTGATTTTTTGACATTACCTTAGTTATTGTTGCAGCCAGTACATGACTATTTTCTAAATCAAACTTATCATAGGGGCCATAGATATTAGACTGTCGAAGAACACTAAATTTTGTTTTATTGAAAGATGAAAAAAACTTACACATTTTTTCTAAATAGACTTTTGTGTTTCCTGCACCATAGTATTTATGATAAATATTTTCACTCTCATTAAAATCATTTTCTATTAAAGGTTTAGAACTATGTTTATACATAACTGTGCAACTTGGAAAAATAAAATGTTTGACATTATTTTCAAATGCTTCTCTAATCAAAATAGAATTCATAACTGCATTGTCAGTTACATGGATATAAGGCTTGGAGACAATATCCTTTGCCCCAGTAGTTGTGGCAGCATATTGAAACACAATATCAATATCATTCAATACATTTTTCACATCTTCTATTTTCCTTAAATCTGCTTGTTTATAATCAACATTAGGGAGCATATTTGGTTTTTTTCTAAAATATGTTGAACGAATATTAAACTTATCTATTAGTGAAAACCTTTCAACTAAGTTTTTACCAATAAACCCACTACCGCCGCAAATTAAAATATTCATTTTTTTGGCCTTCCATCGATTATCAAATTCGACTCTTTATATTTAAAACTGTTATATATTTTTGACACAACAGTAATTGGATCCATTGAATTATTTCGTGTAGTCCATGTCCGTATGTTTGAAGAGTAAACATCAAGAATATTTAAGTTTTTTGATTCTTTCTTGAAACTTTCAGAAAAACCACGTAACCCCCACTTTGATGCAGAATATATAGTCCTATTTTTTTTATGTTCAAGACCATTTATTGAATTAATATTAATGATGTCAGTTAAATCTTTTTGGAGCAAGTATGACAAAAGTATTGGGGCTTCGAGGTTGACAGAAATCATAGAATGAATTTCTTTGAAAGTATAATCAGACAATAATTTACTAGGGCATACAATGGCTGCATTATTTACCAATATTTTAACTTTATTCTTCTTACAAAATTTGGACAGATCAAGAATTTCTTTATAGTTCAGTAAATTGCACTTAAAATATTGAATATTGCTATCATTTTTACTAAAGTTGTTTTTTTGATTGATTAATTTACTGGTACTTTTACTAGATATTATTACGGGATGGTTTTTTTTAAGAAAATATTCTGTTAAATGGTGACCTAAACCACCAGTGGCCCCTGTTATTAATACTTTGTCAGAATGCAAAATATTTATCTTGCCGAACTTTTTTATTTCTTTCAAACCAATCTATTGTTTTATGAATCCCCTCCTCTATGGGTACATTGATTTCAAATCCATTTTTCTTTGCTCTTCCCATATCCAGTAATCTTATTTTATCTGCTGAATATTGATTTTTAATCCATTGTATCTCTTTTCCATAATACTTCGCAATTATTTCTGCAATGGTTGATATTCTATAACCTAATCCGCTACCTAAATTAATTGGATTTGTAATCTTATTTTTCAAAACATGTAGCATCCCTCTTGCTACATCTTCTGAAAAAATAAAATCTCTTACTTCTGATCCATCGCCCCAGACCTCTAATTTTTTATTTGTTGATGCTTTTAATATTAAGGAAGGAATTACCATAGAGCTTTCTAAATCAAAATTATCAAACGGACCATAAGTGTTTGCTGGTCTAACAATAGAGCATTTTCCAAATCCATTTTGGACTTCGTAGGCTTGACATTGTAACTCGCCGATACGTTTAGCCCATCCTCCATACCAGTCATTTTTTGAAGGAAATGATTCCCATACATTTTTCTCAATCATTTTTTTTGATGGATCATACACACCAATTGTGCTCGTATATAAGTACCACTTTACATTATTTGCCATAGATGCTTCAAGCATATTTGTATTGAACTGAAGCATAGGACCAATAATGTTTGCAGGATTTTCTGCACACATTTTAGGTGAACATTTTATACCTACAAGGTTAAAAACAAAGTCCATGGATTTAGTTACATTCAAACAATTTTCAAAGTTTCTCAAATCAATTTTATGATAATTAATTTGGGGTATTTTGATAGAAGGAACTTTTAAATCGGCTACGTGAATATTTGCTTTTTCTAGAGCTAAGAGCTTTATAAGCTGCTGTCCTATCATACCATTTCCACCAGTAATTAATACATTTTTATTTTTTAAGTTATTCTTTTTCATAAATAATTTTCTTTACCATATTTATAATTTTAGAGGAAGAGGGTGGAAGATTATCTACTTTTGAGTGAAAACCTGCTGTCTTATGGTCTAATCCGAGGGTGTGAACTTTTTTTGTAGATTTTATCATCATTCTATGTGCTATGCTACTTGCGACACCATGATCATAATCATCATCCATTATAATACCCCCAAACTTGGAGTTGTTGAGACATTTGATCCACTTGTTTTTAAAAACAAAAGGTTTTATCCATAATTGGTGTATAATGCTTACTTTTATTCCTTCATAAGCAAGTATTTTTCTTGCTTCTTCTGCTTCAAATCGTGTAATCGATATTGGGAAGAATGTTATATCACTTTCGTCTAAAATAATATCTTCAAATTCGTTTGCATTATCATAACTCGCCCTATGTTCAGAAATGTAATATACATCATCATCTGACATAAACTTTTGATAGGAGTAACTATACTCTTTTGGAGTCATTGGAGATAATATTTTTGTCCCTGGCATTCTCTGGAAAATGGAATGATGAGATGAGCCAGCAACAGGTCCCATACCTCCTTCCATAGCAATACTCCTAATGAAAATTGGGCATGGGATACCCCACACTTCCTTACTTTTTGAGGCGTAATTTATAATAATTGGTGAGTTGTACCATTGGAAGCCTTGATATCTTACTACGTATATTGGTCTCACACCTGCTAGACCAGCACCAACAACAAAACCTCCATTGGCAACATCAGCCGTTGTGACCTCAACCATACCATCTTCTTCATAAAGCTCAGGTAAAGTTCCACCAACCCAACCGACTGCAGTCAAACATTGCCCAAAACAATAACTATTATTTTTCAGTAAATGATCGCGGACAATATTTTTTATAGTTTCTCTAACTGTTCCTTCCATACCTTTTTTATCTTTTTCTTAATTTGATAATGAATTTTATCACCATACTCTCCTAATAGTTTTCTTTGTTCTTCATACCTATCAAATACATTTTCATCATCAATACCCGCACCTGCATGCCAATATCTTCTGATTGTATTAATATTTAATAATAAAGGCTTTACAAAATCTGGTGATGTAAATTTTTTGATTTCCTCTGGATCATCAGAAATATCATATGCATCTATACCAAAACCTTTTGCAACATCAACTATAGACCAGTTTCTCCTAACCGATTTTTCAGTTAATATTGATAAATTATTATCTTCTACAATAAATAAAATAGGAAGATTTTTTGTTGAAGCCCAACCTATGGAACTGAAAACGTAATCTTCTTCCGCAGATGAGTCACCCATAAAAACTATCGTTGGTTTTTTTGTTATAAAACAGTTACCCACTGCAATAGGTACTTGGCTTGCCATAAGGCCATCATGCCCAAATATATGTTTTTCTTTACATTGAATTGATGCTGAACCACCCATACCATTAGCACAACCAGTTTTAAACCCAAGTAATTCCGATACTAACTGTTCTACAGGACCCCCAAATGATAAATAGGTAGAATGACCTCTATGTTGAATAAATATATTTGGAAAAATGTTTCTATCAATACTTTCTGATATAGATGAAGCAATAAATTCTTGCCCCGCAGATAGATACACTGGATATTTTATTATATTATTTTGAATAACTTTATAGGTTTCGTTTTCAAAATTTCTACAAAGTGCAGCTTTTTTAAAAACTCTTTTTTTAAAGCTTTCCATTGGAGTTTATTATCATAATTTTTGTATTTCTATCAACTTTTGGAAAAAGTTTGGTGAGTTTTTTAAGCGCATATACTGTTACAACATCACCAGCTTGTGCAACAAGAATATTACTTTCAGTTAGTATTCCACCATCTAAAAAAATAATATTTTGAGGGTCATGCATTTTATTAAAGATACTAGTATCATTTATATGTTTGACTTCGATAATACAATTTGCAAAATCATAAACTTTATCTTTGCTAAGTGTTTTAATAGTTAAATCATTTTTTCCTTTGTCTGATTCTGCTGATTTTCCTTCATAAGGCATTGCCTTTCTTCCATATTTATCTTCGAGTCTTACTAAATCATGCTTATCAACTGGCGTCTCTATTTCAAAAATACTTGCTCCTTTTCTTGAAATGGATTTAGTGGAATGAAATAATCCTTTTCTGATCATTACTTTTTCCAATGATTTTATAGAGATTGTATTTGTTAGAAACGAAATTTCTGCATGACCATCCAATAAAATTAAGCCAGTAGTCTTATTTGGATGACAGTGCATAGAGGTCTGTTGGTTATATAAAATATGCAAAAACCATATAGCAACCTTCTTATTTTCAAAAACAAGATACTCATAACCCCAGGGTTTTTTAACTATTTTATTTAAATAGCCCACTTACTTCATTTACTATTTTTATTTATTTCAATAACCTTTGCCATCCATTGACCCATCCACTTATAATGTGGACAAGAAATTAAGTTATTGGAGACCACAGCTTCTGCATCAATGAAATTTCCCCCAGCATTTTGGAGATCATCTTTTATACTGTAATAGCCTGACACATCACGTCCTTGAACTATACCAGATGAAATTAACATCTGGCCACCATGACAAATAGAACCAATTGTTTTTCCCAAAGAATCCCACTTTTTTATAAATGATAATGCAGATTTTTCTTGTCTTAACTTTTCTAGTGCTTTAACCCCCCCTGGAATAATTAACAAATCATACTCATCCACATAATTTGCAAACTTTTCAACATCATTGAGATCAAATACAGATTTTGTTGATTCCATGTAGGTACCTAAAATCCCAAAAATTTTCCCAATTACATTTGACATAATGTCTACTTTATATCCATCTTCTTGTACTCTGTAATATGGATATATTACCTCATGGTCCTGAAATTTCTCCCATGTTAATATTAGAGCTTTCATGATTTACCCCTTTGTTTAAATAATGTTAATATATTGATTAAATTTATTTATCTCGTTCTGATAATATTGGATTTTCAATGGGCCATTGAACACCAATATCTGGATCATTCCATTTTAGAGTAAACTGATCCTTAGCATCAACGTATTCACCTTCATAACTTAATACGTAAGAAAAAATAGCATGTTCACTTAATACACAAAATCCGTTTGCAAAACCTGGTGGAATAAGTACTACATCTCTGTAGACATCATTCAGTAACATTTGATCATGATGCATATAAGTTTTTGAATCCTTCCTGTTGTCTACGACCGCAAAGAAAATTTCGCCATAAATACAGGTGACAATTTTGAAAGTTTCAAAATCACCATGAAAACCACGTAGCACGCCCCTTTTTGATGTTGAATATTTAGTATGATTTATAATGGTACTTTTTTTAAACATATTGCTTTGATAGTTGGTCCAAATCTCACCACGGTTGTCAACATGTTTACTTGGTCGAACAACTTCAATATCAGGATAAAATTTTTTCATATTGTCAGGATTATCGCACCAGATGATTAGTATTTTTTTTTACTTTATCTCGCCAATAATTTAATAAATCTTTCATTGTATTTTTGAAGTCTATTTGCGGTTCCCACATGGTATGGTTTTTAAACTTTGAACAATTTGGTACCTGCAAATCAGCATCTATTGGCCTTAATCTTTCTCTTTCTTGAACTATTTTTATATTCTTTACTTTCGAAAGGGATAGTAAAAAATCTAACATCTCTCCAATTGTGCAAGAATAACTACCTCCAATGTTATAATACTCACCAATAATTGGATCTTTTGTTAATAATAAATAATAAGCTCTAACTGCATCGCGAACATCGGAAAAAGTTCTTAAAGAATTAAGATTTCCAACCTTTATGAAAGGGTCTATATACCCTCTTTCGATCATAGCAATTTGTTTTGCGAAGGAACTTTCCGCAAAAACGTCACCACGCCTTGGTCCTGTATGAGTGAACATTCTTGTCGTTAATATTTTCTGTTTATATGCTTCAGCATGAAATCGCGCAATTAGATCAGTTCCAACTTTGGATATTGCGTAGGGTGAGGCAGGATGAAAAGAACATTCTTCATCAATAGGGAGTTTGTCTTTTGAAACTCTTCCAAAAATTTCTGAAGAAGAGCATACATGTATCCATGGGTCGATATCAGATTGTTTCCTAAGCGCCTCAAGTAAGTTTTCAGTTCCATTTATATTTGTATCAAATGTATTAATTGGAGATGTAAAACTTGTTTGTGGATAACTCTGTGCGGCAAGATGGAACACATAATCTGGTCTTACCTTATTTATAACATTCTGAATAGATATAAAATCACAAAGATCTCCATAATGAAAAAATAATCTTTTCTTTTGATTAACGAACGGTATTAGGTGTGCAACATTTTCTTGAGGACTTCTCCATCTGCACATACCATGAATTTCCCATCCAGTATATTTCATTAAATAATCGGCTAAGTGGGACCCAACCATCCCTGTAATCCCTGTTATTAATACTTTTTCATTTTTATTAATCAATTTTTTTTGTTCTCCACTCTAACTTGGGTCTTACAACACCAATCCATTCACCAAGATAGTCCTCTCTCCAAGAACTATGCTCCATCACTTCGAATGTCATTATATCTGATTTTGCAATTATAAAATCATTAATAGACTGTATGATAAAAACATCTAATGTAAAAATTCCAGGATTTAAAAAATTCCCTGGAATTTTACAAATTGTTCTATACAAACCTTGATCGTATCCATTTTCATAGAAACTATCAATCAACGCATTACTACTTTTTTCATTTCCAGAAGAGAAAATGAATACTCCAGTTTCATTTTTCAAATTAATTGATAGAGATCTTTTACTTTTCTTTTCTTTATTTAAATAATCGATTTCTATAAAGAATTCATCTTTACATGAAGGTTTTGAAGTAACTTTATTATTTTGTATCACGCGAATAGATTTTAACTCTACTCTATCATTATGGTCAGAAAAATTAAACTCTGCTTTTAGAGATTGATTTGAAAGATATTTTTTAATTCCCTCATCAGTTTTACCCTCATAAATAATTTTCCCATCATCAAGCACTACAACTTTTTCACAAAGTGATTTTATTGCAGTAAGATTATGACTAACAAATAATACAGTACGACTATTATATTGACTGGCGTCTTTCATTTTACCTAATGCTTTCTTCCTAAATTCAGCATCTCCAACAGCAAGAACCTCATCAACTAGTAGAATATCAGGGTCTAAATGTGCAGCAACTGAGAAACCTAATCTTATGCACATCCCCGTTGAAAATCTTTTTACTGGAGTGTCAATAAATTTTTCAACTCCTGAAAAATCAATGATCTCATCAAGTCTGCTGGTGATCTGCTTTTTCGTTAAACCTAAAATGCAACCATTTAAATAAATATTTTCTCTTCCAGTTAATTCAGGATGAAAGCCCGTACCAACAGCAATTAATCCTGCGACATTACCTTTAATTTTTATAATTCCATTTGTAGGTGAAGCAATTCTAGAGAGAATTTTTAGTAGCGTAGTTTTCCCCGCACCATTATTCCCAATTATTCCAAGACGTTCCCCACTTTTTATTTTTAAACTTATATTATTTAGGGCAAGAATTCTATCAGATATATTTTTGTTATTATCTCCAATTATTGAATTCGGATCAGGATTATTATTTATTTTTGCCCACCAACTTTGCAAATCCTCCCTTAAAGTGCCATAACCAATATTTCCTAGCCTATACTCTTTAGAAATATTTTCAATAATTATATCACCTTTAGTCATTTAAACAGTATCTAAAAAAGTTTTTTCAACACGGTTAAACATTAGTAATCCAATAAATAAAATTAACAAAGTCATTATTATTCCATTCATCATAAGTGCCTTATTCAATACACTCACTCCAAATATAAGATTTCTTGATAATTCAATTATGCCAACCATAGGATTAAAACTTGCTATGAAATGCCACTCTTTAGGAATGACAGAAAGTGGATAAACAACTGGGCTAGCATACATCCAAAATCGAATAAAAATGTTATAAATAAAGTTTAGATCTTTATACTTAGTGGTTAGAGAAGCCATCAAAATACCCATACCCAAACCTAGGAGGCTACACTGAAGTAAAATTAGTGGGAAAAATAGTATTCCAATAGAGGGGTTCATATCATTACCTCTATAAAGAAAAAATATGAAAATAATAATGAATAATATAAGTTGGATTAAAAGTCTTAGTAGCGCAGAGATGTTTTGAGATATTGGCACACATAATCGTGGAAAATAGACTTGAGAAAACAATCCTGAATTATTTTGGAATATTGATTTCCCACCACCAAGGCATGTTGAAAAATATCCCCAAATTAAGTTTCCAGACATATAAAACAAAAATTGTGGAGTACCATCCGTTGATAAATTTGCAATTGTACCAAAGATAAGCATATTTATTAACGTACTAATTACTGGAGTGATGACAAAATATATAGGCCCCAGAATAGTTTGTTTGTACAATGAAACGATATCCCTTCTAACAAATAAGATAATTAAGTCACGATATTTCCATATGCCCTGTAAATCAAAGTTAAACCACCCTCTTTTAGAAGTAATGACTAAATCCCAATACTCTGCCCTTTTATTCAAATTTTTCTATTTTTCTTTAATTTTATTAGATAGCACTTGAGTATTTATCCATTCATATGTTTTCTTAACACCATCATACAAACTCTCAGTTGGCTTCCAATTTAATTTTTTGTATATGAGATTATTATCTGAATTTCTGCCTCTGACACCCAAGGGACCTACTATATGATTGATATTCAATGTTTTTTCAGCAATTTCCATGACCATTTTTGCCAATTGATTTATTGATATCATTTCATCTGAGCCAATATTTACAGGACCAGAATAATCGGATTCCATCAACCTCATTACACCTTCTAAGCACTCATCAATGTATAAAAATGATCGTGTCTGCTCACCATCTCCCCACATATCTATAATCCCATTATCAGGAGTTTCCGCTACTTTTCTGCAGAAAGCAGCAGGTGCCTTTTCTCTACCTCCTTTCCAAGTCCCTTCTGGTCCAAAAATATTATGAAATCTGGCGACACGTACCTGTAATCCATAATTTCTATGTGCCGCTAAATACAATCTTTCACTAAAAAGTTTTTCCCATCCGTATTCACTATCAGGTGCTGCTGGATAAGCTGATTCTTCTGTACATTTTGGATTAGCAGGGTCCATTTGATTATGTTCTGGATAGATACATGCTGATGATGAATAAAAGATTTTTTTTATACCTATATCTAAACCTTTTTTTATTACATTGAGGTTAATCATTGCAGAGTTGTGCATAATATCAGTGTCATTTTCTCCCGTGAAAATAAAACCTGCACCTCCCATATCAGCCGCCAATTGAAATACTTCATCAAAAGGTTGGTCTATAGCCTTCTCTGTAATTTTATTTTCACAAAGATCACCAATTATAAAATCATCTGCAGCGGTATGAGAAAATTCTGGAAATTTTAGATCAACACCACGAACCCAATAACCATGTTTTTTTAATTTTTTTACTAAATGACTTCCGATAAAGCCACCAGCACCTAGTACTAAGGCTTTTTTCATGATTTTATATATCCCATTTCAATAATCTTTGAATATATTTGATCAACAAGATTTTCAGGAGAAATTCCTGAAGAATTAATAGTAATATCTGGATTTAATGGTTTTTCGTATGGATCAGATATACCAGTAAACTCCTTTATAACACCTTTCCTAGCTAGCTCATATAATCCTTTTGAGTCTCTTTCTTCACATTTTTCTAACGATGTGTTCACATATATTTCAATATATCCACCACTTCTTGATATCATTTCTTTATTAAATTTTCTATCAATTGCATATGGTGCAATAGGAGCACATATTGCTATTCCATTATTTTTTGTTATCTCGTTTGCAACAAATCCAATTCTTCTAACATTTAACGATCTGTGTTCTTTTGAAAAACCTAATTCGCTTGATAAATGAGTCCGCACAATATCACCATCTAAAAGAGTAACAGGTCTACTACCTTCTTCGAGAAGTTTGACCATTAAACCATTTGCAAGTGTAGACTTTCCAGAACCAGATAGACCAGTAAACAAAATTGTTAGACCTCTTTTAATCAGAGGAGGGGTTGATTTTATTAATTCCCTACTGACTTCTTTATATGTGAACCATTCTGGTATTTTTTCCCCTTTATTTAAGAGGTCTCTAAGTTGGGTACCTGAAATTGTTTCATACTTAGTTTCCTTATCAATATCATCGATAGCTTCATACGATTTACTATCAGAAACATAAACCATAAATTTAAATGGAACCATTTCTATTCCAATTTCATTTTGATATTTCATTAAAATTTCTTGAGCATCATAGGGTCCATAAAATGGAATGCCTAGACTATTATTACCTGGACCTGCATGGTCTCGACCTACAATGAAATGTGTACAGCCATAATTTTTGCGAATCAACGCATGCAACAATGTTTCTTTAGGGCCTGCCATTCTCATCGCCAGTGGAAGTAAGCTTAGCAATGCTGAATTATTTTGATATTTTTTTATAACATATTTGTAGATTCTTACTCGAGTGTGATAATCAATATCTCCAGGTTTGGTCATTCCAACAACGGGATGTAGCAATAAGCAAGCGCCCAAATCACTCATTGCTCTTTTTGTTAGTTCAACATGAGCTTTGTGCATTGGGTTTCTAGTTTGAAAAGCAACTATTTTTTCCCATCCAAGAGATTTAAAAAATAATTTTACTTCATTAGGAGTGTGACGATAATCATTGTAGTCATAATGATAGGGATATTTAATTGTTTTTACTTTTCCGCCAAGATAAACCTTATGTGAAAAATTTAAAATATAGTTTACACCAGGATGTTTTATATCATTTGTTTCATAAACTTGCTGTGCCTCATTTTCTAGATCTGGATACCAAATGTCTTCAATATTCATGGTAGCCAAACAAAAACCTTCTTTATTACGCAAAAAAATATCCCTACCTTTTTTTAACTTTTCAGCAAATTCTGAGTTTACATCAAGCGTTATAGGAAGTGGCCATAAATCACCATTTTGCAAACGCATATTGCCAATAACTGAATCATAATCTGCTTTGGTTAAAAATCCACTTAATGGTGCAAAAGCACCATTTAATATTAGTTCAAGGTCACATAACTGTCTTTCAGTAAGGGTCCATGATAAAAAATGATCGGGGTTTTTCATTAGGTATAACTCTTTGATTTAGGTAAATAAAAAATAATTAAAGCGATTTTTCTTAATTTTGTAATATGGTAAATAATTTATTCTTTATCGCTACCATAATAATGATAGTATTGATGATAATAATAATAATAATACGATCCATAACTACTCTTATTTGTAACAGCATTCATGATTATACCACCAACTGGGGCATCAATATTTTTTAAGTTATTAATTGTATGATGGAATGCTTTTTTATCTGTTTGTCCAACTTTAATAACTAATATAATCCTATCAATTTCTTTGGAAATCATATTTGCATCTGTAACTGCAACTAATGGAGGGCTATCAAATAATACAATATCCCAATCATTCTCAAGGTGTTTCACCAATTGTAGCATATTGTCTGACCCCAATATTTCAGAGGGATTAGGTGGAATAAGACCAGATGTCATCACATACAAATTTTCAATCTCTGTCTCTTTAATTAGTTCTTTATAATTATCAGTTTGCCCAGAAATATAGTTTGTCACACCTGGCTCACGATTTAAAGCAAAAACCTTATGAACAACAGGCCTGCGAAGATCAGTATCAACTAGCAGTGTTCTTTTTCCTAAGTTTGCATAAGTAATCGCTAAATTTGCTACCGTTGTAGTTTTCCCTTCACCTGGACCTGCACTGGACACGAGTATCGATTTTATATTTTTCGTAGATGAGTATAACATATTTGTTCTTAGACTGCGGTATGCTTCTGCAACTGGTGATTTTGGATCTTCTCTCGTAATAAGCCTTCTCTCTAATTTACCACTATCTTTTGTGCGGTTATTTAAAAAGGACAATTTATTTTTTGCCAATTTTACAGGATTCCCAATTGAAGGTATTATTCCTAACACGGTTAAATTGTATTTCTCTATTTCATCTATAGTCTTTAGTGTATTATCAAGGAATTCTACCAAAAATGTAATTATCAATCCTAAAAATGATCCTAATACTAAACCCGAAAGAATATTTTTCTTGTGATTTGGACTAATTGGAATGTTTGGCTTTTTTGCTGAATCTAAAAATTGCGCATCTCCAACTTGAATTACCAAACTTAGTTTGGCTTCTTCCAGTTTTTGCCTCAAAAATCCATAATTCTGGTTTAGTATATCAGTATCTCTATTTAACCTAGCAAGTTCCATCTGTTTGTCTGGCATAGTATTCAATTTAGTATTAAATAGTTTCAACATTTTTTTTGTTTCTTCTTTTTGTAATTCGTAACCCATTATTTCAGAGTCCAGATTCAATAGTTCTGAAATAATTCTTTGCCGAGCTTGCAATGGATCCTGAACAGTTATGCCTTGTTTAACCAGCAAATTAACTTTGTCATCCAATTCACTTTTTAGCCCATCTAATTTTTTATTTAATTCAATGAGCAGTACGTGGTCCTCACCATAAATATTACTATTTTGTAATATTTGAGTTTCAGTCTTACCAATTTCCATCCTCAGCGAAGTTAACTGAATATTAATATTATTCATTAGTTGGCTTGCCAGTGTTTTCTCTCTTTGGGTTAATTTTGATTCTAATATGTCAACTTTTTCCTTACGTATTCTTATTTCAGAGTCAATTTTATATAATTGGTTTTCAAAATTATTTAATTGATTTACAATGGATGACACATCTCCTTCAAGGCTAAACATATTATTTTCAAGCATAAAATCTCTAGTTTTCTGGTCAGATTCTTCAATTTTTATTTTCTGAACATTTATTAATGAATC
>MDSZ01248661.1_pt1 | contig 21479 bp, 20 predicted proteins | sample 811201 | NCBI WGS metagenome assembly MDSZ01 (sample SAMN05326647, study PRJNA326480) | marine metagenome | isolation source: seawater | place: Indian Ocean: North | collected 2010 | reverse complement strand
TAAAACTTTTTTAGTAGCTGATCATTTTGGTGACAGAATTTTTAATGATCTAATAAAAAAATTTAAATGTATAAAGCTGAAAAGTAATGAGTGGTTTGAAATTTCTAAAAATATTAGAATAAAATCTTTTGCTGATTGGAATCAAGATTCTTCACTTTTAATACAAATTGGAAAAAAAGACATCATTTTCAATTTAAATGATGGATCGGGTTTAGGTTGGTCAAAAGAAATAAAAAAAATTATTTCAAATTATAAGAATAGATTTTTATTAAAATTAATTAATTGGGGGGATGCAGATATGATTAATTTTTTTAATCATCATAATGAATTTATTCTTCCACTTGCAGCTGATAAAAAACCATGTGGTGAATCTTATAATTATTATATGAAAAAATGGGGGTGCAACTTTTCAATACCATTTTCAGCTTTTCATTCTTACTCAAGAGAAGACTCGATCGCTATGAACAAATTTTGCACACCTTTGGAAGAACATTATAGAAATTTTAACAATAAAATTGGTGAAATGTTACCCGCTTTTATAATATGGAACTCAACTTCTGAAGATTATAAAAAAATAAATCCAGACAAAAATAATCAAAATTCTCTACATCCAAAAATTTTTGGAGATAATTGGAGTGATGATTTGGACATTATAGACAAAGAAGAAATTAAGAAATATTTCGGTAAGTTTTATCAAATTAAAAAAAAATTTGGATTTTTATCTTTTAAAATTGGAAAGTCAGAGTTCAACATAAAATTTTCAAATAGAAATGAGGGTATTCAATTTCAAACACCTAGAAATTCATTAATATATTCTATAAAAAATAATATCTTTGATGATTTATTAATTGGGAATTTTATGAAAGTGAAATTAATTAATGTGCCAAGCTTATATCCTGATTTTACTCCTTATGTTACAAAATATGGTGATAATGGTTTATCCACAAGTAAAGAACAACTAAAAAAATATTTTGAATATTATAAATTCAATTCAACAAATTATTGGCTTGATTTTTTAAAACTTAAAACTGAACAAGTGATCAGAAATAAAATTCAAAATTTTAGATCAATTTACTATATTGCTAGAAAAGTAAAACGAAACTTAAATTAACTTAATTTTTTAAACCATTCTTTGTTTACTAAAACTTTTAAAATAGCAATTATTAAAACAATATAACTTATATCTTTTTTATTTTTTATTAAGATTTTTAATACATTTTTAATTCTTTTGCTGTAAGGGCTCGATGTTATATTTCCAGCTCTTTCGCAATAACTACCAAGATATTCAGGTAATATATATACTTTAAAGTTGTTACCAATTCTTATCCATAGATCATAATCTTGAGCGTTTTTATAATTTTCGTCAAAACCATTAAAACTATTAATTAGATCTTTTTTTAAAGTTACGGCTGACATTGCAAAAAAATTTCTAAGGTAAAGCTGTTTTTTTACTGGAACATTGTTTTTAAAATACTTATCAAAATCATATTTCTTTATTTTTTTATTTAATCCAATAAAAAATTGTCTATGCAATATGCAATTATAATTTTGTTCTTTTTCTAAAAAATTTGCAACTTTTTGAAGTTTGTCCTCTGCCCACAAATCATCAGAATCAATAAATGATATCCACTCATTTTTAGCTTGTTCAATAGCTCGATTTCTTGCATGACCAGGTCCTTTATGATTATTTTTTAAGATAACAATATTAATTTTTAAATTTTCAAATTTAATTCGAAAACTTTCCAATATACTTATTGTTTGATCCTCTGAACCATCATCAGAAAAAATTACCTCAAAGTTTTTATATTTCTGATTTAAGAGACAATTAATTGTTTTTTCTATATATGATGATGAATTATAGGTGGGGCAAATAACTGAAAAGTTCATTAATTATAATTGGACCATATATTATAGACATTTAAATTATACATTAAGCTTCTAAAATTCAAATTTTTGGATTTTTCTAAAATCTTTTTATTATCAAGAAAGTCATTGAAATTTTTGTTTTCATATAGATCAAAATCTAATTTCCAATTATTTAGTGGAGCATTAAAACCTTTTTTTCTATTATTTAAAATATAATTAGGTATTTGATTTTTATATAAATTTCTTAGTATTTTTTTATTAAATTTTGAATTACCATTTTTCGTAATATCAATTTTATAATAATTAATTATTTCAAGAATTCTATGATCTAAAAATGGCACTCTTCCTTCGACAGAATTTATCATAGAAACTTTATCAAGTGGTCTTAAAATATTATCTGGTAAGTATAAATTTAAATCAGAGCTTATTATTTCTTGTGAATTAAACATAAGATTATTTTTAATTATTCCCTCTAAGAACATCTCCAAATAATCTATTATAAAATTTTTATCTTTATCTAAGTTCAAAATATCTATTATCATTGAAATATTTTGACCAGAAGAATTTGAAATATATGCAAATTTTTTGCTTATCATTTTTATTAGAATATTTTGTATTTTTGATGGAAAGATTTTTAAAAGTTTATGATTTTTTAAGTTTAAGAAATTTAGAATTCCATAAAAAAAAGAAAAAAAATTTAAATAATGTCTCGAGTATCCACCAAAGATTTCATCCCCTCCAGCTCCACTTAATAATACTTTAACTCCATCCTCCTTCGCTTTTTTTGTAATTAGATATGTTGGAATGATTGCGGTGTCAGCACATGGTTCATCCATATTTTTAAGAATTGAATTTAAAAGACCTGGAACTTCTTTTTTTTTTAAACTCAAAATTTCATGATTTATATCTAGTTCATCAGCAAATTTTTTTGCATTGTTTCCCTCATTCTCGTCTTTATCTTCAAAATCTACAGTATAAGCTCTAATATTTTTTATGTGTTTTGCCGACTCACTGGCAATTATACTGGAGTCCATACCGCTACTCATAAATAAACCTAGTTGGACATCGCTCCTTAAATTTATTTTGATAGAATCATTTAGTAAATCTCTAAAAATTTTTTCATCAAACTTTTCATAATTCAGATTATTTTTTGAAATACTTTTGTCATAATATTTATTTATACTAATTGTATTATTTTCTACTTTAATATACTCGCCTGGCAAAAGTGAATTTACATTTTTATAAACAGTTTTTTTTGAGGGGAAATAATTAAAACATAAATATAAAAAAAACGATTCTTTCGATTTTTTCAAATTTTTTTGAATTTTTTTCAGTGAGTAAAGACTTGAAGAAAATAACAATTTTTTATCTGTAATATGATAATATAAAGGTTTTATACCAAATCTATCACGGTATATTAAAACTTTATTTTCAATTTTATCGTAAATGCAAATGGAAAACATTCCGTTTAACTTCTTAACAAAATTTTCTCCAAAATTTTCATAAAGTTTTATTATTACTTCTGTATCTCCATTAGTTCTAAAATTAACATTGTTTTTTTTTAATTCATTTTTTAACTCGATATAATTGTAAATTTCACCATTAAATATAATCGAAATATTTTTATTATCACTAAGCATTGGTTGATTACTATGCTCAATGTCAATAATTGATAATCTTCTCATAGCCATACCAAAATTATTATTAATAAAAAAACCTTCTGAGTCCGGACCTCTACTTTCCATTTCATTGTTCATTAAAGTAAGTTCACTTTTTTGAATTTTTTGATTATCTAAATTATATATTCCACATATTCCACACATGCTATCTAACCATTTAAAGTTGTTCTTATATAAGTTTTTTTAATATTAAAAAAATTTAAAATAATTTTCGATCCCTTATAGGATTTACCATATGAATTGAAAATATTTAGAGGCTCAACTACTTTTTTAAATTTTTTATCAGATACAATATTTAAACTTTCAATTAAATTAGAGCCTCTAATATTTTTATTTTTATCATTTAAATGAAAATTTAACTTAATATTCGATTTATTTTTTAAGATAATTTTATCTAAAATTTCAACTTTATTTAGTTTAAGTTTAATTTGTCTATATATTTCAAAATTTTTTTCTGTTGATTTAAAAGTTATTAAATCTTTTTTATTTGATGTTACTATATGTTTGCAATTTTTTTCATTTTTAATACCTAATCGATATAATGGAGAAAATGGCATAAATTCATCATATATTGATTTATTATTTATAATAAATGAATTATGTGATTTACCTGACACGTCCCTTATCATGCTCTTAACAGAATAGTTTTCTCTTCCTGGATCGATTATGAGCTGATCTCCTCTATAAAAAATAACAAAGTTAAAAAAATCATTATGACTATGATTGAAATCAAAGCCTGTATTCTTCGGGTTTCTAGCAAAAACGGTATAGTTTTTGTTTTTAATTTTAAACCACTCCTTTGAAAAGATTTCTTTTTGACTTGGTTTAAGACTTATTTTGCTCCAATACTTTTTTGAAAAAATATTTATATGTTTTTTGAAAAAAAAGTTAATTATCCAATTACTTTCGATGTCTGGTGAAATATTTCCAAATATAGGTATTTTTAAATTTTTTTGTTTATCAGCTTCAATAAAATAATTTAAATTTGCAAATAGCAATTTTAATTTTGATTTAACAAAATTAATTTTATTATTTTTTATTTTTTCTGAAAATAAAACAATATCACATATCCATTTAGTAAAAATAAATTGATAGTTACTTGAACCAAATTTGAAAAAATTATTATTATCTAGAAATGATTTTAATAAATATTTTATGAAATCGATAGAATAATCTTGAATTTTTTTATTTTTAGAAAATATTGAGAAAAGGAAAATTGCTTTTAAATTATTTAAAGCATGATTTGATTTTTTATACTTATACAATTCTATATTTTTTAATAAAAATAGATATTGATCCTCTAAAGTGGATAATACAAATTTGTCAGGTTTTAAAAAATTTAATTTAATCAATACCAAATAATTACTAATTCTCTCAGAAATATTGTATGGCTCAAAAATAATATTTTTTTTATCTATTTTGTTGAAATTATATTTTACACACCAGTTAAAAATTGAATTTTCTATAAATTTTAACTCATTTTTATTTAAAGATTTTCTTTTAGAAATCATTTTGATAGCCCAGGTCCATCTATTTAAAGCAGAAAAATCCTCTCTATCTTTAAAGTGATAATTCTTCATCCAAATATTCTGAGAATTAGTTTTTATATTTAGTGATGCAAGCTGAATATTAAATATCATACTTTTTTTAAATTTATTTTGTTTTGTATTATTTATGAATTTTTTTTCAATTTCGAATTTTTTTTTAAATTTAACTGGATAATAATTAAAACCATATCCACTATAAATTTTAGATAATAATTTTTTTTTTAAACTATTCATTTAAAAGTGTAAAAAATATTTATTTTATTTATCACTTAATTTTCTAATTAAAGTCTCAATGGCTTCTTTTTCCATCAGATTTCTTAATTCAAAAGAGTATCCGCTTACATGAGGAGTCAAAATCGTATTAGATAATTTTTTTAATTCACCTTTGTAAGGTTCGTTTTCAAAAACATCTAGACACGCCATAGCATTTTTATTTTTAGACAAAAATCCATATAAGTCTTTTTCATTAATAACATTTCCCCTGGAGGTATTAACTAAAATTAAATTTGAATTATTTTTAGGTAAATTTTTTTTATTGATTAAGTGTTTTGTATTTTCATTGTACGGAAGATGTATTGAAACGATGTCACAAATATTCAATATTTGATTTATTGTTTTAAAGTCAATATTTTGATTTCTTATTTTTATCTTATCGTTATAAAAAAACTCTAGTTTATAAGGTTTTAAAAACTTATAGACTTGTTTTCCAATTTTACCTAAACCAATTATTCCAAATTTTTTTCCATACAGTAAATTTGTATATTTTTTTTTCCATATATTTTTTTTAATAGAGCTATCAAAATCGTTTATATTTTTTAATGCAGACATTACTAAACTTAATGTGTGTTCTGCCACTCCTATAGATAGGTCAGTTTTGGAGGTTATAACCTTAATATTTTTTTTTTTACAATATGTTAGATCAATGTTGTCTAAACCAACCCCTATTCTACAAATTAATTTAAGATTTTTAGCTAGCTTTAATATTGACTCATCGTAATTTTCCGTCCCAGCAATAATCGCACTTACATTTGTAATATTTTTAAGTAAAAAAGATCTGTTAGCTTTCTTTCCTGATGTGTTACAAGTTATTTTAAATTTTTTTTTAATGAAGTAATAATTTAATAATTCTTTATTAAATGATGATGTGGTTATTAATAGTTTAATCATATTTTATATTTTTTTTTTAAATTGTTTCTTTTATCTAAACCACTTTTCAAATCTGAAACTATTTTGTTTTTTTTAAAGTTGGTCAAACTAATACTTTTAATCCATATTTCTAAATTGCTGGTTTCTTCTTCACTGGCAAAATAAGGGAAATAATTATTTAAATCTTTTTTGAAATTATCAACTTCAAAAAAATATTCATTTCTAGAATAGTAAATGTAATATTTTTTTTTAAAAAATTTTTTTATTTCTTTAAAATAAAATTCTTCAAAATTTAATTGATATTTTTTTGATAAATTTTTTAATAAATTTTGATCAACTATCATTACATCTTACAATCTCTACAAATTTTAAGATCTAACTTATAATCATAAATTCTTTTTCTTAATCTAATATTTTTTTCATCAAACCAAATATCCTTAATATTTCTTTGCATTATATTTCCAAATACATACTTATTATGAAAATCTTGACAGCACAAAATTAAATCTCCGTAAGTATTAATCACCGGATATGTTGCATAAGAACAATTCACAGGAGCCTTTTTTTTATTACCTTCATCAAGTCCAATTGATCCACCTCTGTTAGTAAACATTTTTTGATTCTCATAAAAATCTTTATAAAAATCTTGAACAAGAATATGTTTATCAAATATTCCTTTATCTAAATTTTCAATTAATTCTCTACATGGTTTTTTTAAAGATTTTGCGTGCTTAGATATGTAAAAAATATCAACACCAGCATTTAAAAATTCAAAAAAATTTTGCTCATTTAAAAAATCACCATTTGTTACTATTTTTAATCTAGAGTTTGGTAATTTTTTTTTTATGTAAGCTGACCATCCAAGCATTCTATGATCTGACATGGGCTCTCCATACAAATGTGGTGAGATCAAACCATCAAAATTTAATTCAGAAAGTTGTTTAATTAAAGTTTCAAAAACACTCTGCTTCATAAAGAAATCATCTTCATCTCCAAATCTCTCAAAATCAACATTTGGACAATAATCGCATTTTCTATTACAATAAGATGTTGTTTCAAACTCTATTACTTTAAACATTTTATTAAAAGGATTTCTTAAACCTGTTCTTGATAAAGCAAGTTTTACGTAATCTTTAAAATTTAAATTCATTTTATAAAATTATGTTATTTATTTTATTTTTCTAATTTTTTTTCTTTTAATAATAATTAATTTTTTTAATTTTTTATCTAAAAAATTTTTTATTTTAAGATTAATCAAATTACTACTTAAATTATTACCTACTTGAATAAAAGGAAATTCATATTTAAGGGATATTTTCAAATCTGTGATTGAATCACCAAATAAAACTGTATTTTTTTTACTTAAATTGTATTTCTTTTTTATACTTAAAATATGTTGATTTTTTGATCTGGGAGTTCCCATTATTTTTTTGAAGTATTTACTTATTTTTTTTTCTATACATTTTTTTTTTAAATCTCTTTCTGGTGTACCTGAGGATATAAATAAGTTTAAATTTTTATGTCTTACTATAAAAGATCTTACTCCTGGAATAAGAGTGGCTTTTTTAAGCTTATTGTTCATAATTTTATCGAAATTTTTAGAAATTTTGTCATTATAAACTAATTGATTTTTAACTAATAATTTTTCCAAAAATTTTAATTTAATTTTTCTGCTAATTCCTAAATTTTTAAGGTGAAAATTTATAAATTTTTTTTTTATATTTGGATTATAATTCTCAACTATTTTTTCAAAAGCTTGATTTTTCAAATCGACTGAGTCCAATATAACGCCATCAAAATCAAAAATTATATTTTTAATATTTTTCATTAGGAAGTTAAAAATTTTTATTTAAAAAAACGTATTTTATATATATATTTAAATTTATAGATATATTAATTTATTTAAATATAATTAATTTTGCAAAAATATATACAACTAATTAGATTAAATAATTATTCTAAAAATTTTCTGTTATTTGTACCCTGGGTATTTGAACATAAACTAAACGTTTTAATTTTAACTCAACTTATTTTTATTTTTTTAATTTTTTCTTTTGTGACATCTGTGAATTATATAATTAATGATATTAAAGACTTGAAGGAGGATAAAAACCATTTCGTAAAAAAAAATAGACCACTTGCTAATAATGAAATAAATATTTTTCAAGCATACGGTTCTATTTTATTTCTTTTAGCTTTAATAATTTTATTATTTTTATTTTATGATTACGATAAATTGAAGTTAATTAATTATTTATCGATATATCTATCTATATCACTTTTATACACCCTATTTTTAAAAAAAATAATTTTTTTAGATATATTAATTTTAAGTTTTTTCTATATCTTCAGAATTGTAGCTGGAGCTTTAATAGTAGATATAGAGATTTCTTTTTGGTTAATTTTGTTTTCATTTTTTATTTTTATATATCTGGCATCTAATAAAAAAAGATTAGATTATTTCCAATGTATAGATAAATCTAAATCAAAATATTCAATTCAACACCTAAGATTATTAAAAATTCTCTCAATAAGCAGTTTAGTATTCTCATGTATTGTAATGATTTTATATTCTTTTTCAGATGCAAACCAACTTAACAATAATCCACATTTTTACTCTTTTTTTGTATTAATTATATTATTTATTCATATCAGATTAGATCGAATGATTTCACTAAATAATAAAGAGGAATTCATTAATATTTTTTTAAAAGATAAAGTGCTCTATATAGCTTACTTTGTTTCTATTTTAATTGTTATAGTATCCTACTAAAATAAATTTTTTAAACTATGAGATTAAAAAAAACTATATCTGGTTGGGGTGGATACCCTAAAACAACTTCAGAAGTGATAATGCCTAAAAATATTAATGAAATAAAAAATTACTTAAATAAACCTTTGATACCTAGAGGCATGGGAAGAAGTTACGGGGATAGTGCTATTTTTAATACAACAATACAGACTAATTATTTAAATCGTGTTATTAAATTTGATAAAAATTCAGGTTTGTTATCTTGTGAGTCTGGCATAACAATTGGTAATATTTTAAATATAGTTATCCCACACGGTTGGTTTATTCCTGTTTCGCCAGGAACAAGTTTCGCAACACTAGGCGGTGCCATAGCTAGTGATGTACATGGAAAAAATCATCACATAAATGGTACTTTTGGTGAACATATAATCTCTATGAAAATGCTTTTGGCTAATAGTGAAATAATAGAGATATCACCTAGCAAAATGTCTGATTTATTTTACGCAACATGTGGTGGCATGGGGCTTACAGGAATTATACTAAGCGCAACGATAAAGTTATTGCCTATTAAATCTAACAAAATAATTCAAAAGGAAGTTAAATCAAGTTCCCTAGAAGAAACATGCTTAGTTTTTGATGAAAATAGCAGTTCGAGTTATAGTGTGGGTTGGATAGATTGTTTTGGAAAAGGAGATTCCCAAGGAAAAAGTATTATTTCATTTGGGGAACACGCGGAAGAAGGTGAATTAGATTTTAAGATGGAAAAAAAAATTGAAATACCAAAAAACTTCCCCTCTTTTTTTATTAACAAATTTTCAATAAAAATATTTAATAAAATTTATTATGCTTCTAAAAAAAATAACAAAATTAAAAAAATCAATTTTCACAAATTTTTCTATCCTTTAGATGGTTTGCAAAACTGGAATAGGCTGTATGGAAAAAAAGGATTCATTCAATACCAATTTGTAATTCCAGAAATAGATGCTTTGAATAATTTAAGGTATATTTTTAGTAAATTTTCAGAATATAACTTAAATTCATTTCTTACTGTTTTAAAAAAATTTGGTAAACAAAATAAAAATTTAATTTCATTTCCCATGAAAGGCTATACTTTAGCCATTGATTTTAAATTAGATAAAAGTTTATTTAAAAAAATTATAGAGCTTGATAAAATTATTTGTGATATGGGTGGAAGAATTTACTTAACTAAGGACTCATTAATGACTGAAGATATTTTTAAAAAGACATATAAAAATTGGGAACAATTTCAAAGTGTAAGAGAAAAATATGGTGCAATTGGAATTTTCTGTTCTGACCAATCAAGAAGATTAGGATTAAAATGAAGAAAATATTAATAATTGGAGCAACTTCAAATATTGCCGAACAATGTGCAAGAATATGGGCTAGTGAAGGGCATTCTATTTTTTTAGCTGGAAGAGATGAAAAGAAATTAAAAATATTAGAGTCTGATTTAAAAATTAGAGGTTCTAAAAATGTATCTTTTTTTGAAATAGATATTACTAACTTTGATATTTATGAGAAAATGCTGGATACTGCAGAAAGTAAAATGGGTGATATTAACATTGTTTTGATTGCTCATGGAATATTGCCTGTTCAAAAAGATATTGAAAATGATATTTCTGAAATAGTTCATCAAATTAATATTAATGCAATATCAACTGTCTCAATAATGACAAGTGTTTCAAAAAGACTCATTAATAAAAAATCAGGAACAATTGCCGTGATATCATCTGTCGCTGGAGATAGAGGACGCGCTTCTAATTATATCTATGGAAGTACAAAGGCAATGGTTTCAACGTTTGCTTCAGGATTGAGACAAAGATTACATAAAAATAATATATCAGTTGTAACAATTAAACCTGGTTTTGTTGACACACCAATGACCAAAAATTATAAAAAAAATTTTCTTTGGAGCAAGTCTTCTTTTGTTGCATATAAAATTGTGAAAGCAATAGAAAATAAAAAAGACGAGGTATATATACCAGCATATTGGGGTTTAATAATGTTTATAATAAAATTTTTACCTAATTTTTTATTTAAAAAAATTAAATTATAATATAGAAAATTGATATCTAAACTTAACTTGACCTGATATTTACCTCAGCTAAATTATCTAAAGTGAATAAAATTAAATTATCAGATTACGGTTTTAATATTTTGCAAATTGAAACATCAGCAAATTGCAATATGGCTTGTAGTTTTTGTCCTTATCCACTTAAAGATGACATTTCCTCTAAATTAAATTTAGACACGATTAATAAAATTATAAGCCAAATTGATACAACAGATGAAAAATTTAAATATATTACTTTCTCTCAATTTAATGAACCACTTTTAGATTCAAGAATTTTTGACATTTTAAAAATATCTAAAGAAAAAAATATTAATACTTTATTTATAACAAATGGCCTTTTACTAAATAAGGAGAAAAATATTCAAGGTTTAATAGACAATTGCCCGAAAATTAAAATATCTTTACAAGTTTTAGATAAAACTAAACATAAAGATGCAAGAGGTTTAGATATAGATTTAAATAGATATATTCAAACAATAATTAATTTTTGTGAAAGGATAAAAAAAACAAAATTAGAAGTAGTAATTGATCTAGGCTGTAATTTTAATGACGATAAAGTTAAATATTATTTAAAAAAAGCCCTTGGTCTTCAGGTTGGTGATCCATCTATGCCTGACACCCTTAAAAATACACTAAAATTTTTTTTTGAATATTTGCAATTATTTTACAATATTGCTGATGAAGAATATAAAAATTCTATAAATGAAATTTTAAATCGAATAAGAAAAGAAAATTTTTCAAAGCATTACATAAAACAAGAAGGATACAAAATCTCCAAAAATATAACTTTAAAAATAAAACCATTTCATTACGGGAGAAAAATAAATGATTTTTATCCCATTAATGATAATTTTTCATGTGATAGTGAAATTTTAGGAATCTTAGCTGATGGAAATATTGTGCCATGCTGTTTAGCTTATGATGATAGTATTTCTTTAGGAAACATTAAAAATAATAGTTTAAAAAATGTTTTAGAAAAAAATTCTTTTATTGAAAATTTGAGAAAAAAAAATGCTCCTAAAAGCGAGGTATGCAGGAAATGTTTTGGTGAACCAACAAAAAGAGGGGCTGTTTCAAGAAATGTTTTAAATTACTTTAGAAATTAGTCGTTTAAAAATTTAAGTAGATCTAAACTCGAATATATTTTTTTAAATTTTTTTATCTTAAAAGTTGGCGAAAAATCAAGTGAACTTGGTGGTACATATACAGCTAGATCATTTTTAGAGCTCTTAATTTCTAGAACAGAGCTTGTGGCCCCTAAAGAAATTGATTTTTTAAAAAGAAATTTTTTTTTATTTTCTGATTTTAAAATTTTTAAATTTAATCTATTAAAGATTTTAATATCCAATTTAGATGCTGGATGAGGCTTATAATAAAATGTAAATTTCTTAAATGTTTGATATTTTTGATGAATTTCATCTAAAAAATGGAAATTTGTTTTATCTACTATATCTCCATAAATAATAATTGCATTTTTTTTGTATTTCAGTTTTTTGAGAGTATTTTTGATCAATGTTTTTTGAAAAATATTTTTAATTAAAATTTTTTTAATACTATGAAAATAATTATTAGTGTAAAAAAGTTTATTTATTAAAATTACATCTGGATAAATTAAATTTTTTTTCGTTAAGAAGTATCTCATATCCCAATATCTAATAGCAGAATTTATTATACCATATACTCTTCCACCCTTATGATTCCTCCAACTAGTTCTAAATATTTTATCCCATCCTTGATTTTCATAAATTATGAATGATTTATTTAATTTTTTAAATTTACTTAAAAAATCATCTATCACTAATATAAGAAAAATATTTTTTACTGCAACTGGACCATAAAAAGTCTTATTCCAAGAGTCATTAAAAACAGAAGATAAATAATTTAATTTTCTATTAGAAAAAATTTTTTTTTTTTAATTTAAATAAATTAAAAGAAAAATATATTTTCATATAATAAAACAAAATTAAAAAAAAATGCTTAAACTCAAATAAACTATTTACAAGAATATAACTGTTGACTCTATTGGAGCTTAAATTAAAGTTTTTATTTTCTTCAAATATTGATTTTTCACTTTGGTGAAAATTAGTAATAAATATTTTGTTTTTAATTTTTGAATAATTTTTTGGAATATTACCAATTAAATTTTCACCTAAATCGTTTTTGTTTTCGTTAGATTTTAAATAATAAGTAGTAGAGAAAAAAAAATCATTTAATTCTTTATAGTTAATATTTTTTTTTGCTTTTGATCTGATAAATAAAAATCTAAGCATATAAAAAATTTGTAATAATGACTGTAAAAATAAGGGTAAAAATTTGTAGATTTTTTTAATAATTTGTTGGTGTTTGTAATTATTAATTTTATCGTACTCTATAATAATATTTAGGTTTTTGTCTTTAATTGCATCAAGCAAATATTTTTTCTCAAGATCAAAATTAATAATTTTAATTTTTTTAAATTTTTTTTTTCTTAAAATATTTCTTAATGCAAAAATATAAATTGTATCATTAAATTCTGATGAATTATAAAAACTTTTTTCCTCTATTATCCCTGATTCCCATAAATTAAAATTTTTATATAATTTTGAAATATCTAATACATTTTGTTTTTTATATTTTATTTTTGTTATTAAATTAATCAATTCAATATAATCATTTTTGAACTTTTTTGAGTTTTCTTGGATTTCTTTTCTAATACTTAAAATATTTTTTTTTGTATGAAAATTTTTCCAGTCAATAATTAACATTTATTTTATAATTTGATTAAATGATTTTTTAATCAATCTTTTATCACTTGTTTTAAATATATATGGTGAACCAATTTTTGAGCAAAGAATAAATCTTATATTATGAAATGTTTTTTTTTTATCATTTTGAAGATTTAAAATTAAATTATTTATATTTGGTTTTTTCAATTTTTTAATATCTGAGATTTTAATTGGCAAATTATATTTATTAAGAATTTCTTTATGTTCTTTTATAATTAACTTGTCTCCAGTTAATAAGGATTGCATTTTTGATGCACTAATCATTCCCAAAGAGACAGCTTCTCCATGAGTAAGTTTTGACTCATTAATTTTATAAAAGCTTTCAATGGCTTGCCCAAATGTATGTCCGTAATTCAAAAATAATCGTAAATAATTCTCTTTAACATCTTGAGAAGCAAAATAAATTTTTGAATTAATTGATTTAAGAATTAACTCTTGAACATATTCAAATTTTAATTCTAATATATTTCTATAATTATTATTTATAAAGTTGAAAAATAATTTTTCAGATATGATAGCCTTTTTGATAGACTCAACAATACCAGATTTATAATCCCTTGAATTCAAAGTTTTTAAAAACCTTAAATCAATAAATACGGAATCTGGTTGATGATATGTGCCTAAAAAGTTTACTTGGTTAAAATGATTAATTCCAGTTTTTCCACCAATGCAACTATCTACAAAACTTGTCATTGTTGTTGGTAAGTGAGTTAATTTAATTCCTCTTTTATAAATTGATGAACAAAATCCTGCAATGTCTCCTACTACACCCCCTCCTATAGCTACTATGAGACCATCTTTAGAAATTTTTTTTGTATTTAAGTAATTGATAATTTTTATGGCATTTTTAATATCTTTATTCTTTATACCGGCTTTCATGAAATAAACATTGTATTTTGATAATATTTTTGAAAAAATTTTATTAGGATGAAATTCCTTTTTTTTGAAAATTTCATCAACTACTAAAACTATATTCTTTGAGTTAAAATTAGATAAGTACAATGAAAATTGGTCTATTGCTTTATCAGAAATTATAATTGGAAATTTTGTATCACTAAACTTAGCATTTATTTGTGATATCATTAATATAATTTTCTTACAGGATCATTTTTAATTGAAACTTGAGCTTTCAAATAGTCATCATTTATATCTATAGAGAATGAATCTCCTTCTAATTTTACTGTATAAACTTTCATATCATTTTCTAATGCTCTTAAAAGTTCAATATCCTCAATTTTTTCATACTTGCTTTTTTTTAATTTTGAATATTTTACTAAAGCTTTTTTGTCAAAACTTATTACCGAAACATGTTTGGAGATTGATTGTATAAATTCTTTATATTGATGTGGAACTCTAGCTCTCGATAAGTACATTATTCTTCCAGATAAGGAAGAAAGAACTCTTACGTTGGTATCATCTGCAGTATAATTAGTTTCTATTGAAGGTATGATTATTTCGGGCCTTAATTTGTGTTTAGTGTGAATTTTAACTAATTTATCAATGTAGGATGGTTTTATTAATGGCTCATCGCCTTGAATATCTATAATTATCTTTTCATTAATTTTTTTTGCCACAGATGCAATTCTTTCAGTTCCATTATTAAAATTTTTATGAGTTTTAATTGTTTTAATATTATTCTTTTTGCAAACTTTTATAATCTCACTACTATCTGTGCATACATAAACATCTTTCAAATATTTTGATAATTGTGCTCTTTTTGCTGTATGCACAATCATAGGCAGACCATCCAAATCTAATAAAGCCTTTCCAGGTAATCTCTTAGACTCTAATCGTGTTGGTATTAATCCAATTGCTTTTCTCATGCTGCTGTCCATCCTCCATCAACAAAAAATGTTGAACCAGTTATATAAGAGCTATTTTTTGATATTAAAAACTCAATAATTGGAGATATTTCTGACGGTTTTCCCCATCTGCCCATTGGTATTCTGCTAAGAGTCCAATTGTATAATTTTTTTTTATTTTTTTGGAATTTTTTAGCATAATTGGTTTCAACAAATCCTGGTGCCACACAATTTACTCTTACCCTAAATTTTGAATATTCTACAGCTATTGATTTTGCAAATGCTTCAAGCGCTCCCTTAGATGATGCGTAATTTGATAAATCAGCAAAACCTAAATTACCAACAATTGAACTTATCATTACAATACTTTTATTTTCTATTTTTCTATTTTCAATATGATTTAAAAAAGTTCTCGTTAATTTTAGTTGAGAAAAAAAATTTGTTTCAAAGACTCTTTTAATTTCTCTATTTTTTAAATATTTTAATGAATATCTTGATCTTGTACCAGCATTATTTATTAAAAAGGATATTTTCTTATCTTGTTTGAATATTTGATTAATTTTTTTTTTTACACTTAATTCATTGTTAATATTAATTTTCCAAAAAAAAAAATTATTTGAATACTTTGACTTTAAATATTTTAACTGATCATTAGATGATTTGCTAAATCCATAAACAACATAACCTTTTTTTAATAAAAACTGAGTTATATCAAGGCCTATTCCTTGTCCGATACCTGTAATAATGCCAGCAGAACTCATTGATTAATTAATGTATAATTTTTTTATATTGTCAGCAAGCCTTAATGACAAGGCCATAATCGTAAATGTTGGTCCATAAATACTTGAGGACGGAAAAACTGAGCTGCCATTTATAAACATATTTTTAAATCCATTAAGTCGATTTGTTTTATCTACAGGGTATTTGTCTAAATTATGACCGAACACTGTACCACCATGATGATGATTATTTGTTTCAAAGTTTTCATTTATTGATTGATTAAAGTTATAATTATTTTTTGCACAGAACTCTTTTATTTTCTTTAAATAATCAACTTTAAGTTCTTCTAAAATCTTTAGGTTTTTATCAGTAAAATAGGTATATATATTTATATTTTTTGAGAGATTATTCACGTCCTTAAAATTAATACAACTTTTTAAGTTTGGGATATGTTCGAAAATTAAATTTAAATTTATTCCTATAATTTTTTTTGAAAATTTGAATAAAAGTTTACTTAGTTTAGTTTTTGGATAATCAAATAATAAATTAATAGCCAATGCTGAATTTAACTTTTTGTCTTTAGAATAATCTTGAATAAAAAATTGTTCATTTTTGTAATCAATGTCATCTTTTATTAAATTATAGTTTAGTTTTTTTTTAAATATAATTTGCCCAATTCCGCAGCTAGGATGAAATGTTAAATTTTTTCCAATATTAAATTGCTCTAAGTATCTTAAATTATCTTTAAAAGATTTAATTAAAATTAGGTTGTTGTTTATACATCCTGCAGATAATACAAAATTATCTGCTTGGATTTTTAATCTACTCGAATTACTAATAACTTCAGCACTTTCGACTTTTTTATCTTCAAAAGAATAGTTTAAATTAGAAATTTCTGAGTTGTAGAAAATATTTATGTTTTTTGAATTTTCTAATTTTTTTTTATAATAATCATAAACCTTACTAAAGTTGGCAGTCAAAACTCCATTTGATATTTTTATGTCGAAAGATGAGTTTAACTGTTGAAAAAATTTATTACTGAATTGTTTATTATTTTTATATTTATCAATATTGGAGACTGATTTTTTTAATTCATCAATGACTTCTGAATAGTAATAATCAAGCTCACTATAATTAATAGGCCAATTATAATTATTAATATCAAATTTATCAAATTTTTGAAGTTTTCCACCCACACCTTTTTTTCTCCATAAAGCACAAGTTCCAAAAAAAGAATTAATAAATTCAGGATTACCATTTTTAAAAAAATTTATTGGACCATGTGAATTAATAATTTTATTATCTTTATTAATCTGATCTTTATCTCCTTTTTCAAATATATTAATCGTAATATTTGATTTTAAAAATCTAGAACAAAAAAAAATTGAAGCCGGGCCTAAACCAAAAATTGCTATATTAGTTTTTTTTTGCATAAAAAATTTTTCTTAATATATTTTTAATAATTTCTAAAAATTCAATAATTTTAAAGTTATATTTTATGTCAGAAATATAATTTTTACTATTTTGTTGAAGAATATTATCATTTAAAAAATTCACCTTGGTATCAAAAGCAAAGTTATTTTCATTTACTATGTAATTTTTAATTTCTTCTATTCTGTTAAGCTTACTTGTCCTTCCAACTTGAATAATATCATTATCAAAAATTTTATGAGGGAATGCCAAACATTTTTTTGTCCATTCTGATTGATTTCTTATATTCAATTTTTTTTTATCTATTGATCCGAAAGAGGATAAAAGAAGAACTGATTTTTTGGATGACTTAATTAGTAAAAAATTATCCTTAGTGATGTTTAAATAATTTGGGTTACAAGTAATGGCCACGCCTTCGAAATCCTTTAATATTTTTTGAATAAAATCATAACTATCAGAATAGTATAATTGAATATATATTTTTGAAATCAGCTTTTTTTTTTTATAATTATACGTAAGCTTTAATAATTCATTGTACTTTTGTAAATCGATGTTCGAAACTGTTCTAGATTTTGTTTTATTTATTATTGGTAAATTTGATAATTGAACAATTTCAATTTTTTTTAATCCAAAAAGTATTATAGTTTTTTTAATTGTATCTCTAAATAAATTACTATTTTCTCCAAGTATCTTTGCAATAATTTTATCCTTTTTTTTTACAAAAAATTTAAAATAAAAGGCTGTATATGGATAAGTTAAAGAAATATGAGTGTAAAAATTATATTCTTCCAACTTTTTAAAAATATTTTTTATATTTTTATCAAATATGTTTAATTTTGAACTGCACCCAAAAGCAAATTTCATTTTTGAATAAGTAAATAATTTGAAATTTTTTGCGAAACGTCGTCACTATTAAGACAATAAAATTTTGAGTTCTCAATAAGATGGTTTTTATTATTAATTAATGAAACAATTTTTTTAAATTCATCGTAAGACGTAGCGCTAATATTCTCTCTAAAATTTAAATCACTTAAAAATTGATCATTTCTAGAACCAGGATCTAAAAACACTCCTTGTTTTCCTATTGAGTTTAATTCAACAATCATGGACGAGCACCAGCTACATAAAAAATTTGCTTTATCTGCAACATGGTAAGAATTCAAATTTTGATCAACTATTATTACTTTTGAATTTTTTAAAAAATCATACTCATAACTATTTTTATTATTGAACCTGTGTTTTATACCAACTGTGATTTTAGGAAAATCATTGGATATTTTGATTAACCAATTTAAATGTTCATCGTAATCTAATTTATATGAATTGTAAGTGTCATAATAATTACCTGGATAAAGACCTGTTCCAGCAATATATAGTATATCTAATTTAGGAACATTGACCTCCTTTTCATTATAAAAATGTCTTTCCATAAAAATTGACCCTACAGGATAAATATTTTTAATATTTGAATTTGACTCTTTTGGTCTTATTGCTGCATTTGTGCTGTATGTAAATAAAGTATCGCAATCATAATAATAACCATTTGTATTTTTTGTATTTAAATTTTTTTGAATTAAGCAACTTAACTTGCCGCCGTTCTTTTTAAAAAAATAATTTTTTATATTACTAGAGTAATAATGTTGATGCATTAGAATAAAATCGATTTTAAATTTATTAAAGAAAGATTTATAAAAAAATATTTCATCAATTATTTTTAAAACAAGAAAATTGTAATTAACCCCACTCTTTAAACTTAAAATAAAACTTATTATGATTAATTTAAAATAATTAAAAAAATCACTAAAATAAAAATTATAATTTTTATATCTTTTAAAAAAAATAATATTTTGATTTTTATATTTTAAATTTTTATTTCTTGTCCTAATCAAAACATCTTTCGAATTAAATTTTTCAATAATTCTTAAATAATGTTTAAGCTCATGTTCACTATCAATATGATCTAGTAAAAGTTTGAAAGATCTATTTTCTTTTTTTTTTTTATTAAATATTAGAAGATATAAACAGTGTAAAATACTTAAAAAAAAATATTTGATTATTCCAAGTAAATTAAATTTATTGATGAATATTTTTTCATTTGAAAAATTAATTAAATTTAGAGATGTTTTTTTGAAAAAAAAAGATGCCTCTTTTTTTGGTATATTAAATTTATTACTTATTAAAGTACAAACCGTACTATCAGTTTCAAACAAAGCATCAAATAAACTATTTATTTTTTTAATATTTGTAGTGATATCATTTTCTTTCGATAAATTATTTAAATCTTGTTTCATATTGAATCTATATATATTGAGCGCATAACTAATTACTAAATATAATATCTTTTTAAAACTTGGAATTTTATCATAAGTTTACGGGTATAAATAAACATTTACTATTAAAATATCTATGTTAATTGTCTAAATGTTATGAAAATTTCAGATAAAAATGTATTAAGTGTTTTAAAAGATGATGGTTTAAAAAATCTTACAGAAAAAAATCTTAAAAAGTATGAAAATATTACATCTATTAATTTAGATGACCTTAGAAAAGAGTTTGGCATGGGATCTTGGGCTGTAAGGATAGCATATAACGATAGGTTTGGTGGAGTTGTGATACAACAACAACCTGGAGAAGGTAATCGAAGACATTATCATCCTGATACAGATGAAAATTGGGTAATTCTAGATGGAGAGTGGGAATGGTACATAGAGGGAAAAAAAAGCAATGTTAAAAAAGGTGATTTTGTAATTGTTCCACAAAAAACTTGGCATCAAATAAAATGTGTAGGAAATAAACCGGGCGTGAGGTATGCAATAACAAAGCCAGATGTAGATCACGTTTATGCTGACTGACAAACCAATTGCTCTGGTCACTGGATCAACTCAAGGTATTGGAAAAGCAATTAGAGAACTTTTAGAAAAAAAAAATTATATTGTCATTAAGCATGGTAAAAGAAAATTAAAAGAAAAAAATTATATACAAGCAGATTTAACTAATCTTAACGGCACAAACAAATTAATAAAAGCTATAAAAAAAAAATATAAGTATTTAAATTTGATTGTTAACAATGCTTCTTTTACTAAATATGTTCCTTATAGTGATTTTAAAAAAATTGACGAAAAACTTTTACATAAAATTTTACATATAAATTTAGAAGCACCATTTTATATAAGCACAAAATTATATGAATTATTAAAAAAAGGTCATAAAAAACACCATAATGCTCAAATCATTAATATAGCATCAGTTGCAGGCATGTCAGGCACTGGAAGTAATTTGATTTATACTTCCTCTAAAGGTGCAATTATAACTTTCACAAAAGCATTAGCAAAAACAATTAAACCAATCAAAGTTAATTCTATTAGTCCTGGACTTATTAAAACAAACTTTGTTAAATTTCCAAAAAAATACTACATCGAAATGGGTAAGAAAACACCAGTTCAAAAATTTGGTGTTCCAGAGGATATTTCGTCTGTAGTTGAATTCCTGTTAGAAAATAAGTATGTAACTGGACAAAATATCGTAGTTGATGGTGGAAGGATGTTGATTTGAAAAAAATTTGTGCAGTTATAGCAGCTAGGAGTGGTTCATTAAGAGTAAAAAATAAAAATATAAGAAAATTTGGAAATAATTCTCTGTTAATAAGAAAAATAAAACAACTTAAGAAAATTAAAAC
>MDSZ01131202.1_pt1 | contig 21489 bp, 24 predicted proteins | sample 811201 | NCBI WGS metagenome assembly MDSZ01 (sample SAMN05326647, study PRJNA326480) | marine metagenome | isolation source: seawater | place: Indian Ocean: North | collected 2010 | reverse complement strand
TGCCGGGCAGGCCAATCTCTATGGTGGCTGTAGCTCAGTTGGTAGAGCCCTGGATTGTGATTCCAGTTGTCGTGGGTTCGAGCCCCATCAGCCACCCCATTATTTCCCTTTTTAATAAAAAAAAATCTCATACAAAGATGGGGTTTGTTTATAGTTCAGTTTAAAGATAAGAGGTGTTAAAACTATATACAATTATATATTCTATACTCACTATGTCATTTTAATGACATTAAGAAAATAAATACTTTAGAATAATCTTATGGAAGATAATCAATTAGAAAGATACAGCAGACATATCCTTTTGCCTGAAATGGAATACTCTGGACAAGAAAAATTATTAGCTAGTCATGCCTTAATTGTTGGAGCTGGAGGTTTAGGCTCAGCAACATCCATCTATTTAGCATCTTCAGGCATTGGAAAATTAACAATATGTGATTTTGATAAAGTTGAGCTTAGTAATTTACAAAGACAGATACTTCACAATGATGAAGTTATTGGAATGAACAAAGCCAAATCTGCTAAACAATTTCTTGAGAAACTTAATCCAAATGTAAGTGTAGAGGCAATAAAAGATAAATTAGATATGGATTCAATGAAAAAAATAGCGATGGATGTTGATGTCATAATTGATTGCTCGGATAATTTTTCTACTAGATATGCCCTTAACCAAATTGCTTATGATTTAAAAAAACCTTTAGTATCTGGAGCTGCAATTAAGTTTGAAGGGCAAATCAGCGTTTTTGATTTTACGAATAAAGTGTCCCCTTGTTATGAATGTTTGTTTCCAGATACCAAAGAAGATCAAGAGTTAAGATGTTCTGATCATGGAATTTTCTCTCCTTTGGTAGGTATGATAGGATCCGCTCAAGCTGCGGAGGCAATCAAAGTAATCTTATCTATTGGTAATTTATTAGTTGGTAAATTAGTTATTGTTGATATAAAAACAATGCAGTGGCAAAATTTTTCAATAAATAAAGATCCAATGTGTAAAGTATGTGCATCTAAATAGTTTTATATTTAACAAGCAAATGCTCATGATAGAATTATGACCTTACATAAGAAAATTTTCCATGAATAAAGAATTATCCAAATCATTTACACCAAAAGATATCGAAAATAAGTGGTATGAATTTTGGGAATCAAAAGGCTACTATGGCATTGGACTAGATGACCAAAAAGTAGAAAACTTTTCCATTTTACTACCTCCTCCAAATGTAACTGGAACGTTGCATATGGGCCATGGGTTTAATCAAACTTTAATGGATATGCTTACCCGTTACCATAGAATGAAAGGGGATAATACGCTTTGGCAACCAGGTACTGATCATGCAGGTATTGCAACGCAAATAGTTGTTGAAAGACAGTTAGACCAACAAAATATATCACGACATGATTTAGGTAGAGAAAAATTTATTGATAAAGTTTGGGAGTGGAAAAAATACTCTGGCAGTGAAATTACTAAACAGATGCGTCGTTTAGGAACGTCTCCTGATTGGTCAAGAGAAAGATTTACCATGGACGAGGGGTTGTCAAAAAGTGTTACCGAAGTTTTTGTGCAGCTTTATCGAGATGGCTTAATTTATCGTGGAAAAAGATTAGTAAACTGGGATGTTACTTTACAAACTGCAGTATCCGATCTAGAGGTCATTCAAGAAGATGAAAATGGTTTTTTATGGCATATAAATTATCCTTTAGAGGACAGGAATAATTTTTTAACCATTGCAACGACAAGACCTGAAACTATGTTGGGTGATTCAGCTTTGATGGTCCACCCTGATGATGAGCGTTACAAAGCATATATCGGTAAGAAAGTTTTTATCCCTCTTATCGATAGAGAAATTCCCATTATTGCTGATGATTATGTAGACCCAACTTTTGGTACAGGAGTAGTTAAAGTTACCCCAGCGCATGATTTTAACGATTATGCAGTAGGGCAAAGACATAATTTACCCTTAATTAATATTTTAACTCTCGATGGGCATATTAACGAAAACGGTACAAAACTTTATGAGGGGCTTGAACGATTTGCAGCAAGGGAAAAAATTATTGCTGATCTTAAAGATAAATCCTATTTAGAAAAAATTGAGAAACATGCATTAAAAATTCCAAGGGGAGATAGAACAGGATCAGTAATTGAGCCCATGTTAACTGATCAGTGGTATGTAGCTATGACAAAGAAAAATGCTAGTAATAAAAAAAGCATTGCCCAAGAAGCTTTAGATGTTGTGGAACAAGGAGAAATAAAATTCTACCCTGAAAACTGGGTAAATACTTACAATCAATGGTTAGAAAATATTCAAGATTGGTGTATTTCTCGACAACTATGGTGGGGTCATCAGATTCCAGCGTGGTATGGAGAAAATCAAGAAGTTTTTGTAGCACATTCTCTTGATGAAGCAAGAAAATTAGCTAAAGATGAAGGATATTTTGGGAAGTTAACCAGGGATGAGGATGTATTAGATACCTGGTTTTCGTCAGCTTTATGGCCATTTTCAACTTTAGATTGGACTCCTGAATTTCCAACTAAGACAAATTCTGCATTAGATAGGTATTTGCCATCATCTGTTCTAGTTACTGGTTTTGATATTATCTTTTTTTGGGTAGCACGCATGGTCATGATGACCAAATATGTGACCAATAGGATTCCATTTAAGCATGTCTATGTTCATGGATTAATTCGTGATGCTGAAGGACAAAAAATGAGTAAATCAAAAGGGAATGTATTGGATCCTATTGACCTAATTGATGGCATTTCATTGGATAATTTATTAACAAAGAGAACATCTGGTTTAATGAATCCAAAACAAGAAGAATCTATTATTAAAAAAACAACTAAGGAGTTTCCAAAAGGAATCCCTGCTTTTGGAACGGATGCACTTCGCTTCACCTTTGCCAGTCTTGCCAGCCCTGGCAGAGATATAAAATTTGATTTACAGCGCTGCGATGGTTATAGAAATTTTTGTAATAAAATTTGGAATGCATCCAGATTTGTATTAATGAATTGTGATAGTGATGATAACGGTTTTGGTGAATGCATTGATGGGTATTTAAATTTTTCAAAAATAGACAGATGGATTGTCAGTCGATTTCAACTTACCCTTAAAAATATCGAACGAGCATATGAAGAGTATCGCTTTGATTTAGTAGCGCAAGAAATATATAAATTCATTTGGGATGAATACTGTGACTGGTATCTTGAAGCAGCAAAGGTTCAAATACAATCTGGATCAGAAGCAGAAACCAGAGCAACAAGAAGAACATTATTAAGTGTTTTAGAATCTGTACTGAGAATGGCGCATCCAGTCATGCCATTTATAACAGAAGAGATTTGGCAAATTATTGGTCCGATGACAAAAAAAGATAATACTTCAATAATGTTAGAGGCCTATCCATTATCGAGAGAAGATAAAATAGATTATTCCTCCATGGAGTGGATGGTTACATTAAAGCAGATGGTAGAGACTTGTCGAAGTCTTAGGGGTGAAATGAATATTTCACCAGCAGAGCGCATTCCATTAGCACTATCTGGAAATGAAGAGCAGTGTAGAAGCTTTACACCATATTTAGTAGGCTTAGCAAAGCTATCCGAAGTAGAATTTATGCAGAATTTACCTAAGAAAGAAGCTCCGGTAGCAATTGTTGATGAATATAAGTTGATGTTAAATATTGAAATAGATGTAGCTGCAGAAAAAGTACGTTTGCAAAAAGAAATCGATAGACTTTCATTGGAAATTAAAAAAGCCGAATCAAAATTAGGAAATAAAAATTTCGTTGCAAAAGCTCCTGAGACTGTGATAAGTCAAGAAAAAGAAAGGCTAGAGAGTTTTTCAATATCTATGGATAAATTTGTTAAACAGCTCGATAGCCTTGATTAGCCCTTTTGAATATAGAAAGTAGTTACTTCGTTTTTATCTTCCATGGATAAAATTTTATGACCAGTTTTTTGGCAAAAGAAATCAAAATCTTTTTTTGCACTTTTATCTGTAGTCATTATTTTAAGTATTTGGTTTTTTGCTAGACTATTCAAGCCCTTTTTACATTTTAATATGGGCATTGGGCATTTTAGGCCTATGGCATTAACTTCTTCATGGTAATTGATCATAAATCATAACTTTGTTAATTCTAAATCTGCTTGACACCATGCTACTATGCCACCAGATAAATTGTAAATATTTTTAAAACCTAAATTTTCTGCAATCAATCCAACTTGTCCAGAGCGCACACCAACATGACAATAAAAAACCCAGTGACTTTCAATATTTTGGGAAGGAAGCCACTCATTTACCAAAGGCATTGGTACATGAATAGCCCCTTTGATTATTCCCTGTTCTACTTCATGATTTTTTCTTACATCCACAAGATTAATATTATTTCTGAGCATTAGAGAGCTTAATTCTTGAGGAGAAATATTTTCCATAGATTACTCACTAAAAGCGGCTACATCTCCAGGATTACGTAGCATTTTATCTACCTCACCAAGATGGAGTTCTTCAGTATAAATCATCTCTCTAGCGTATTCTTCAAGCATTACAGACTCACCCTCCACTAATTTTAGTAAATTTCTATAGCAGGTAAGGGAATTTTTTTCATGTTCTAATGATTCTCTTAGTATATCTCCAATATCGTGATTTTGGGTTTCTAAAAGAGGACCAATAGCTAATGAAGGATGCCCCCCTAAATTGGTAATTAGCTCCCCAGCTTTATTTGCATGATCGAGTGATTCTGAAGCTTGATCTCTTAACCAACTAATAATAGGAATTCTGCTGTAACCATATACCATTAGTCCATAGTGGGTATATCGTACAACTCCAGCAAGCTCAAACTCTAAAATAGTATTTAATGCATCAATTATTTTTTCGTTATTTTTCATAATTTAATTCTCCAAAATTTAAATTTAATTAAATTATACGGATACAAAAAATTAATGTGGTAATGCGAATTATTGTTATTCGTATTTAAATAAATGCCATTACAATCGCAAAAATATTTAAGCCTGCTAATATGCGCAATGACCAAAATGTACACTTCATACCATTTACTCGCAATGTGATATCCATCTCATCTTTAAGGAATGATTTGGCATGCATGAACCTACCGGATAAAAGCAGACCGCCTGATGCAAATATTAGGATTTGATTAAAATTATTTATCTCTAAACATCCAAGAAGAATTAAACCAATGGGAACATATTCATTAAAATTAGCCTGCGCTCTTATAGCTTTTTCGAGATCTTTAGATTTACCACTTCCAAGTGAAATCTTATGCTCTCGACGAAGCATGATGACATTGAGTGATAGCTTTACATAAATTAAAGCTAGAATGGATGCAAAAAAAGCAGTAATTAATAACATAAACTAAATATCTCCAATAATTGCAGCACCAATTACTCCTGCGGAATCTCCCAATTTATTCTTTACGATAGGCGTGGAAGGCGATTCATGAAAGACTCTATTATACGTTTCTTGTATTCCAATGTCATATAACGCTTCGTGATTTGATAATCCTCCCCCCAGAACCACAATATCAGGATCAATTATGTTAATAATATTAGCCAAAGCTATGCCGAAATTACTATAAAAATCCTTTAAAATAAATTTTTCATCATCAGTATATATTTTTTTATTAAGAAAATCCTTAGCAGTCAAAGATAGAAGTCCATGTGATTTAAGTATGTTTTCTAATCCTCCCCCGGAAATATAAGCCTCCACACAACCTTTGTTTCCACAATACGAAGGGGGCCCTTCTGAATTAATTACAGAATGACCCCATTCCCCAGAAATTTGTTGAGGACCTACTCTCAAATTATTATTAATAACAAATCCACCACCACAACCTGTCCCCATAATGACCCCAAAAACTAGATTATGATTTTTTCCAGCACCAAAATTTGCCTCAGCTAGTGCAAAGCAATTCGCGTCATTTTCAAGCACAATTTTTTTTTGTAATGCCTCTTCAATTAATTTTTGCAATGGAAGTTCATTTAGACATAATGTATTTGAATTTCTTAGCAGCCCTGTCTTTGCAGAGAGTGATCCTGGAGAGCCAACACCAATAGTATGAGGTGCATTGTTAATAAACGCTACTGCATTTTTATATAAGGCTTTAATTTGATTAATAATATGTGAAGGCCCCTTCCTACTCTCGGTAGGAAGCCTTTCTCTAAATTGAATTTCTTTATTTGTATCAAGGACAACAATTTCTATTTTTGTCCCACCCAAATCTATTCCGATAAGATAATTTTTCATAATTACATAAATTCCTGACCTTTGGAAAATTATAACCGTCTTTAAGGTAACAAACCAAGGAGGCTTTATGCAAAAAAATAAACCTGCATACGAGGTGCAAGATCTTCCAACCTTTATTCAAAATATCCTTATGAAATATGGAGAAAAGGAACACATTGGGGAGAGTGAATATCTTAGAGTATTTAGTGATGATGTATTAAAAAAACTTAAAGAAAAATTTGGCCTGAGTACTTTAGGCCAAATTGTTGAACATTCTAATGCTTACTTAGTGCATTCCAATGATGGGAAAACCATTATTACTATGGGGAAATATCTTAACCAATAAGAATATTTACAGAGGGTTTTATTATTCCCCATAGTTTACCTTCTGTCGCCAGGCTAGTGCGAAAACTAGCCAACTGATCTAGAAGCTTCCGGTAATACCAATCATAAAGGACCTTTCACCCAATAAAACTTTATCTTTTAAGAAAGAGGTATGATCTCTTCTTTCTTCGTCTAAAAGATTATCTCCTTTAATGAATGCGGTAAGCCCTTCCATATATGGTAGGCCATAATTCATAGTGAGTGAAAGATTGGTGTAATCATCTGTTTTTAATTCACCAGGTGCTGTATCACTTTGACTAAAATTATGTTCTACATCGATGCTTGCCTCTAGAGCATTAAATTGATAGGTCAATCCAGAACCTAAAGTGAGAGGAGGAATTCTTGGCAGATCACCACCGTCTTTATTTTTTGCTCTTACATAGTCACCCCAATAATTGAATTTGTAATTATTAGATAAATTTAAATCACCTTGGAATTCAAAGCCATAAAAATCAGCAGGGATATTCTGATGCTGTAAGACAGGTAAGGCTTCTTCTTCTCCACCATGTTCATGATATTGAACCACACCTGTATCTAATAAGGCGATATAGCTGCTAAAATCTATGAAGTAAGGCGAGATTGAAAAAGTATTACCTTTATCTGCCCAACTAAGGGTAACCTCTGCTGAGTTAGAGCGTTCATCACTCAGAGTTCGATCACCATGTTCAATGGTTTCGGTTGCGTGGTGCTCACCATATACAAATAACTCGTCATGATTAGGCGCACGTTCGGTATGAGCAACGTTAAAAGCCAGTGTCCATGTATTACTAAGTTTTGATGATGATCCTATTGAGAAGCTTGTGACATTAAAGTCCTTATCGGTTGCCGCAAAGCTTGTGCTACTCTCATCACCTCCTTCTGTTGCCGCACCATCATCACTGGTAAATGCATTAGCCTCATAATCATGGTAATCATGTCTTAGACCTACCGTAAAATTATGATTACCTAAAGCAATCTTTTCTAAAGCATAAAAACCAACGTTTTGACGTTTATTGTTTGGCTCATAAGGCTTAGTTTTTTGAGAAAACCGAGATGAACCAAAATCAAGACCTAGCACACCGCCTGCATCAGATAATAGTGAGTGGACTATCTCAAACTTTGCATCAGTTCCCTTATCGAAATAATCAAGTCCAATTTCTGTAGGGCCCTCCATTTCTAAATGTTCATAGTCAGTATGACTAATTTTAAATTTAAATTTATTGATTAAATTAGAAAGATTCTGCATTTCAAGAACATACTTATAATTATCTGACTCTAAATCTACAAATGCATCATTTTCTAAAATATTACCGTATTCCTGTTCATGACTGGCATACGAAAAACCAGTATAACCATTAGGAAAGAAATAAGTAGCACCTATTCCTCCGCCTTCAGTCTCATTATATGAATTTTGTAAAGTATCCTTACCGTACTTACTTCTCGTAAATTCTGCATCAGAATCTGCTAATTTTTTAGATACGGAGAATCCAGGAATTTTTGTATTTTTTGAATCACGATTATATAAATCAATATGCAGCATAAAATTATTAGCGCCAATATCTACTAGCACAGAACCAGCGGTTGCGTTATTTGCTCCACCAGTACTTGCATCGTATTTACCAACTATTCCATCAATAAATTCAGGATGGATACGATAATCAATAATATTAACAACTCCCCCTACTGCACCACCGCCATAAATAATAGTTTCAGGTCCTCGAACAACTTCAATTTGTTCAGAAGATAAACTATCAAGGGAAATAGCATGATCACCAGACAGATTAGATACATCCTTAATTTTCATGCCGTTATTTAGTATTTGAACTCTATTTCTATCCATACCACGAATAACTGGACGCCCAATACTATCACCCCAAGAGCTATTACTTACACCAGGAACACTATCAAGCATTGATCCTAAGGATGAACTTTTTTTGTTTTGTAATTCTAAGCCATTCATTATATGAACAGGACGTACCATTTGATCATCTGATAACGACAATGGATTGGCTGTAATAGGTATTTCGTTTGTCTTTATTTCTAGTGCATCATCTGCAAATACCGAAGTACTGAGCAAAGTAGCACATACAATCTTTTTGTAACGCATAAATATTCCTTAAAAATAAATTTTAAAATTAAAAATCTAAATGTTAGGAATGGTTATGGCGCTCGCGCTCGATAAAAGAGGAATTTTTTAAATGGAATACTCTTTGCAAGAGGAGTGCTGTGAAATATATTTTCATTGTGTAACGCAAATTTCACTGGATCTTGCAAATGATTTGATTCAACAATGCTATATTCAAGAAGGCATTGTTCACAATTAGCAGTATTTAAATTATTTTCATTGTCATGATCTACATGACTATCATGATCAACATGATAGTGATGCTCGATATCATGTTGAATACTCGCATGCAAGTTAATCATTACAGCGAAAAGTGTTAATAGTACAACTAAAGTTTTTTTAAGCATCATTTCTTAAATGGAGTTTGTATATATAAATATTATACTTCCTCTGTCAAATTTATTTTTTCAGCAGCGGTAAAATAGCACTTATTTTTATAAAACATTATTATGTAAGTTTTTTAGAGATGGTGGCCAGAGACAGAATCGAACTGTCGACACGAGGATTTTCAGTCCACTGCTCTACCGACTGAGCTATCTGGCCATTAAAACATTAAGTGCGAGATTATATCAAACTTATCTATATTTTAGTTCTTTAGGTAAAACTATTTGCTGACATAAATATTTAAAGTAGTTGGTTTGAATTTGGCATATAATTTGAGGCCAATAAAGAATAATCCTGCATAACTAATATTAGTCAGAAAATAGGATAAAAAATTATTTTGTAAGAATGACCATAAGCTGGCTGAATCAGCCAGCCCCATATCATAAAGATAAAAATAACTACCATAAGATATTATAAAACTTAGAGAAATCACAACGAATATAATGGTTGTAAAATTTAGCAAGTCGAATATTTTAAGCTTACGGGCAAACCACCAGGCTATAGGATAAATAGCCAGGTGAAAAAAATAACTACCATTCGATAAACTAATATTTTGGAAGTCATGATTATAAATAGCAAAATTATCTAAACAAATAATTCCGAGGAATACAGCTACAAGATATTTTATTTCTTTTAACAATATCCCGGCGGCAAAGGCAATGATCAGGCTTGCATCAGGTAAAGCAAATGGAGTTAGCTCATGACTAAACCTAGTTAAAAAAACAAAAAATAACATGGCGCTAATAACTAAGAAATTTGATATATTGTTTTCTACTGTTTTCATAAATTCCTCTCTTGACTATGAGACGGATTCTACCATCTTGAGTCTTATCATTTAAAAATTAATTTTTAACCCTGCCATAAAGGTTCTTTCAAAATTAAATGGGTACAATGCGTTTGCATAGCTTTGCACAGCATTTTTTTGCTCAAAAATATTAGTTATGGCACCAAATACTTCCACCTTATTGGTCATCTTGAAATCATTTATTGCGTAATTAACAGATAAGTCTGTGGAGTTATATTGTGGCTGTTTTTGACTATTGCTGTTGGCAAAGTCACTAAAAATATACGTTTTTTCTTTCCAAGCATGACTAATACTGACATAACCATTAGTTATAAATTGGTAATTTATATTTACAAGTGCCATTTGCCTTGGAACACCTGGCATATCATTTCCATTAGTCAACCCTTGTGCATTACTTCCAATTTCAGCTTTAATATAATTATAGGTGAGGTTTGCAGATAATTTATCGTTTAACTGAATAATATTTTGTAACTCAAGACCATATTTTTTGGAATTATCAATATTTTCATTCAAGAATGAATTAGGGTTATAAAAAATTTCGTCTTCAACTTTTGAATAATAACTCGTTAATGAAAGATTATTTTGCTTTGTTTGATGAGTAAATCCAATATTTAAAGTTTTAGATTTTGCCGGATCAATAAATCCATTAAATGTCCTTCCTGATAAAGCCCATGTGGGAGGCGCATAAACTCCTACAAAAAAACGGTCAACATCTGGAGCTTGGAAGGCTTGGTTATAATTTGAGAATACTGATAACTGATCACTAATAGCATAATTTACTCCGATGTCATAAGCATTTAAATTTTCATCTGTGGTTAATACAGAAGAACCATTATATTTATAATCGACTAGTTCACGCCTCGCGCCAGCACTAATAATTGTTTTTGCATTAACCTGTATTTCGGTATCAACATAGAAAGCTTTGTTATCTTTCGTTACTTTTCCGACACTATCTTTTCTTTGCCCATTTAATAATTCAAAACCAGGATTAATAGTAAATTGTTCTCCTACAAAAGGTAAGGTAAGATTGAATCCCTCAGTATCATAATCATAAATAATATTGGCTGATGAGTAAGATGGTATGAAATGATTGGATCTATTTTCTTGAAAAAATGACATTTTAAGATTTACTAATGAATTTATTTTGTAATTAAGCCCAATGGAATTTCGATCAATATTATAGTCATAATTGGTATATTTATTTCCACTGTTTTGACTAGGATCGGAATCAAATTCTGCTTTTGTTAAGGCACCAACATAAAAGAGATTACTCCTCACGTTTGATAAAATTAACTTAATGTTTAAGTCGGTAGTTGGATCGATGTTAATCTTAAGCTTATTATATTGATTTGAAGACTCTGCTTTATTGCCTTGTGTATCGACTTTACTTTGACCATCATTACTATCATCACTTGCATTAAGCCCAATACTAAACTTCTCTCCTTTATACCCTATATTGATATTATTGTTATTCAAGCTATCACTTCCAAAAGAAGTTTGTATACTATTTTCAATGTAGTCTGAGGTAGTAATATTTATAACTCCACCCATTGCACCATCACCATGTCTAATCGAACCTGAACCTTTAATAATTTCAATATTATCAATAGAGCTTAGAGGAATAGAACCAATAATTTGTGCTGACATATCAATATTATTTATTCTTTCTCCATCCACTGTTACTACGACATTCTGGTAACCAGATTCAATACCATAACCTCTTATATCAATCAACGGGGCAGATTTATTACCATAACTCGGCAAAATATTTAGTGAGGTATGTTGGGATAGAAAATTAAATAAACTTGAACTTCCTGATCTATTAATATCTTTTGCAGTGTAGATTTCTTTTGAAGAAGTTGAAGCTATTTCTTGGGCAATATATTGATCTCCAGGAACAATAATTTTTTTGGTTTCTAGAGATTCTGCAAATAGTGAGCAAGATGAAGCAAAGCAAAGGAGGAATATTTTTTTTGACATATTTTTCTTTCATATATTTTAATTAAGCCATTCAACCCCGAATGGATATATAAAACTAATATGCAGGTGGGAAAATAAATTTAAAAACTACTATTTATATTGCCTCCCCGCAATATTATCTTGGGATTATTACTAGGCCGGTCTCCGGACTTATAAGACTTGATAAATGCCTTCCCAAGTATGAACTCAGTGGCGTGCAAATTTATCCTCACTTATTTACCGTTGCGGGGGCAGTGTAAGATTTTCACTTATCTTCCCGTTTAAATAAATTTTGTTAAATTTATTTCACCTAACAACAAAATTATATTAGCACAAATTTTTTTTAAGAAATAAAATTTAATTGAAATTTTAAATATTTTTTACGGACTATAAGTATTTGCATTATCATAAGAATAAGTTAAAGGAGTAAATATAAAAATGGCAAGAAAAGTACAGTGCGTTAAATTAAAAAGAGAGGCAGATGGCCTTGATTTTCCTCCATATCCTGGAGAGATGGGAAAACGTATTTTTGAAAACGTTTCCAAAGAAGCTTGGGCTGGTTGGTTAAAACATCAGACGATGTTGGTCAATGAAAATAGATTAAGTTTGGTAGATCCTCAGGCAAGAAAATACTTAGCGGAGCAAACAGAAGCATATTTTTTTGGGGATGGAGCCGAGCAAGCATCAGGATACGTGCCACCTAAAACTTAGAACTTAATGTTTTAATTCAGCTTTAATTTCTTTGATACTAGAGTGGCGAACATCAGTACCTTTAACAGTATACATAACTGATTGACTGATATTTTTTGTGTGATCACCAATTCTTTCAAGAGATTTAGTTACAAACATTAACTCTAAAGAAATCGAAATAGTTCTTGGGTCTTCAAGCATGTAGGTGAGAAGTTCACGCATATGTGACCTATACTCTTCATCTACCTCTTTGTCTTTTTCTAAAATATCTATAATTTCTGCCGTATCAAGTCGCGCAAAAGAATTTAATGATTGTGTTAACATTTTTTGCACTGCATTAAGCATAGACGTAATAGTTTTAAATTTAGGCTTGTTCATTAGATCTTCTTCTATTATGCGTATTGTTGCATTCGCAATCTTCGAGGATTCATCTCCAATTCGCTCAAGGTCGCTTACAATTTTCATAATCATAAGAACATTTCGTAAATCAACGGCAACGGGAGATCGTTTACTAATCAGAAGCGAACATTCCTCATCTATCTCAAGTTCAAGTGAGTTAACATCGTCATCTCTACTAATGACTTTTTTAGCAAGTTTTACGTCCGCCTCAATCAGAGATTGCACGGCTTCCGCAAGTTGCTCTTCAACAATGGTACCCATCTCGACTACTTTGGAGCGAATGGATTCCATATCGTCATCAAACTGAGAATAAATATGTTCTGAAGCCATAATAGAAATACCTAAATTTAATTACTTAATTTTATCATAGTTATAATTACAGAAATATGACAGTCAATGTTTTAAGATATTGTTTTAACCCCTTTATTGGTTGCTAATAATAAAATATCTGCTGGTCTTTTGGCAAAAAGTCCATTGGTTACAACACCAACAATTTGATTAATTGTTTTTTCTGTTTCAATTGGATCAGTAATATTTAAATTGTGAACATCTAAAATGATATTACCATTATCCGTTGTAAAATCTCGAAGTTTTGGCTGTCCTCCCATAATCGATAATTGGCGTGCAACATAACTGCGTGCCATTGGAAGAACCTCTACTGGAAGAGGAAATTTGCCTAATACTGGAACATACTTTGATTCATCACAGATACAAATAAATTTTTTGGCATTAGCCGCAACAATTTTTTCTCTGGTTAAGGCACCACCTCCACCTTTGAGCATGTGCATGTGTTCTGTTATTTCGTCTGCTCCATCCACATAAATATCCATACCATCTACATTATTTAAATCAAATACTTCAATGCCATGTTTACGTAAACGTTCAGCTGTTGCTTCACTACTGGCAACGGCTCCTTCAATCTTGGATTTAACCTCAGCTAGGTAATCAATAAAGTAATTTGCAGTTGATCCAGTTCCAACTCCTATGATTCCAGCTTTGACATATTCAATTGCTGCTCTAGCAACTTGTTGTTTTAATTCATCTTGGGTTAGACTCATTTTACTAAACCTTTTTTTAACTATTATTGGGTTAATATAATACACTGTGATGTGATTCTTGAGAATGAACAAATTATGATAAATAAATATAAAAAATACACAGATGAGGCGAAGGTATATGATGTTGCCAAGCGCACCCCATTAGATTTCCAGGCTTTGCTTTCAACAAGGTTAAATAATCAAATATATTTAAAAAGAGAAGATCTTCAGTCTGTTTTTTCTTTCAAGATTAGAGGGGCTTATAATAAATTGGCTCACCTTGACAAAAAAATAAGAGATAAAGGAATTATTGCTGCCTCTGCGGGAAATCATGCTCAGGGTGTTGCGATGGCAGCTAAAAAATTAGGTTGTAAAGCTATTATAGTGATGCCAAAAACTACCCCAACGATAAAAACTAATGCAGTTCGTAAATTTGGAGCTGAAGTTGTTTTGCATGGTATTTCGCTATATGAATCCTTGGAGTACGCACATCAAATAGAAAAAAAACAAGGTTTAACTTTTATTCATCCTTTTGATGATCCTCACGTTATTGCAGGACAGGGGACAATAGGAAAAGAAATTTTAGAGGATTTTAAAGAACCGTTGTATGCAATTTTTGTTTGTGTTGGTGGAGGAGGGCTTATTTCAGGAATAGCGGCATATGTAAAAGCGGTAAATCCAGAAATAAAGGTTATTGGAGTAGAGGCGAAAGATTCTGAGGCAATGACTGAGGCATTGAAAAAAAATGAAAGAATCTCACTCGATCAAGTCAGCTTATTTGCTGAGGGAGCTGCAGTAAAGCAAATAGGTGTTCATAATTTTGAAATCGCCTCTGAATACGTTGATGAGATGGTAGTGGTTGATAATGATGAAATATGTGCAGCAATAAAAGATGTATTTGAGGATACAAGAACTATTTTAGAGCCAGCAGGTGCCTTAGCTGCAGCAGGCTTAAAATCATATGTACAAAAAAATAATATACAAGGAAAGAATTTAATAGGTATCGCCTCAGGTGCAAATATTAATTTTGACCGTTTACGTTTTGTTGCAGAAAGGGCAGAACTTGGTGAGCAAAGAGAAGCAATATTATCCGTAACTATCCCAGAAAAACCTGGTGCTTTTAAATCTTTTTGTGATTTGTTAGGCGCAAGAAATATAACAGAATTTAACTATCGTTATTCAGATACAAATCAAGCGCAAATCTTTGTTGGAGTAACTATTTCAAATGTCAAAGATACAACGACACTATTGAATAATTTTAATCAAGCTGGTTTATCTGCTTCTGATTTAACGCAAAATGAAATGGCTAAGCTTCATTTGAGATATATGGTGGGTGGCCACGCACCTGATGCAAAAAATGAATTGGTTTATCGTTTTGAATTTCCAGAAAAACCTGGGGCTTTATTAAGCTTTTTAACGAATATGGGTGAAAACTGGAATATTAGTTTATTCCACTACCGTAATCATGGGGCTGATATTGGACGAGTTTTAGTTGGTATGCAAGTACCAAAGAAAGATCAAAAAACTTTTCATGATTTCTTGAATAATTTAGAATATCCTTTTTTTGATGAAACAGATAATATTGGATATAAACTATTTTTAGGAAAAACATAGATTTTAGGAAAATTTCATTTTTGAAATAATTTAAAATATATTTATATAAGATTTACTATAATGGATACGCCATAATACTTTTGGAAAATTAAAATTTTTAGGAGATAAAATGAATTGGTTCAGATTAATAACAATAACTTTATTTTTAGTTGGTTGTGGAGAAGCAGATAGAGGAAAAGCTTACATAACCTCCCAGGAGGGGAGTATTTCAATTATAGATCTTAATAAAATGGAGGTTGTTGGCCAATTAAAAGCTGGCAGTTATCCAAGAGGTATAGGTATTACTAATGATGGTAAACGTATTATTACTGCAAACAAGGCAGAAGCTTCTATTACAGTTACTAATAAAATAAGTAATGAAATAGAAAGCAGCATTGAGGTAGGTATCAATCCAGAATTTGTAAGAGTCTTCAATGATCAAGTTTTTGTTTCAACCGAACCATCTTCAAAAGGAAAGCCACCTGCCAAAGGAGAAATGCATAAAGAAGAAGATGACGACGATGACGATCGTACTCCTGCAAAAATTGCTGTTGTAGATCTTGCAGAAGGAAAAAAAATTAGAGAAATTACTGCTGGCCCTGAAACAGAAGGAATCGAGTTTAGTAAAGATGGTAAGCAAATTATCGTTACCAATGAAGCTGATAACACTATTACTGTCCATGATTTTGCATCAGGAGATTTACTTAAAACAGTTAAAGCAGATGCTTATGGTTTAAGACCAAGGGGTATTAAAGTTTCACCAGACGGTAATTTTTATGTTTCTACATTAGAACACAGTGATAATTTTATTGTGCTTGATAAAGAATTTAATCATATAAAAACTGTAAAAACAGCACATGATGTCCTTGAAGATAATAAACATAAAGGCAAATCACCCTATGGAGTAAGTTTTAGCCCTTCTGGTGATAAACTTTTTGTTGCTGCAAGCGGCGGTTACAAAAAAAGAAGTTCTCTAGAGGTTTATGACGGTAAAAGTTTTGAAAAAATAAATCGAGTTGAGACGGATGGAAGAAGATGTTGGCACTTTACATTTACCCCAGATAACAAAGATATTCTTTTAGCATGTGGAAGATCTGATGAGGTTTTAGTTATTGATGTGGAAAATTTAAATATTAAAAAGCGAATTCCGGTAGCTGGTATTCCTTGGGGGATCGTAACCTATCCTAGAGCTTTGGGAAGTTTGGATCAAGCAGATTAGTTTTTTATTTTATTTATAAATAACCATTCATCTTTAGTGATTGGGGTAATTGATAATCGATTACCCTTCCTTAAAATCATCATTTCCTCAAGCTCTGAGTACAATCTTAACGTTTTCAACTCAATCAAAGGTATTTTTTTTACCAAAGTAACATCTACATTTAGCCATCTTGGATTATCAGGCGATGATTTAGGATCAAAGTATTTGTTTCCCTCTTGAAATTGCAAAGGATCAGGATAAGCTAGTTTCGAAATTTCCATAATTCCAACTATTCCTGGGGTATCGCAATTAGATTGATAGAAAAAAGCAAGATCACCAAGTGACATATCGTCTCGCATGAAATTTCTTGCTTGATAATTTCTAATTCCCTTTGTTGGTATCCAGTCTACGGTTTGACTTGGGGCTTTTTCTAAATCCTCTATTGTAAAAACAGATGGTTCAGACTTCATTAGCCAATATTTCATATTTAATATCCCCTAAAGAATAAATTATTGTTATCTTAATAGAAGTTTAATACAAGAGAAAAATATGGAAAAGAAAAAAAATGTTTTGGGGGGAAATTTAGCTGTATGTAGCTTAGACCCTATAACTGGATATTTTAGAAATGGCGAGTGTAATCAATGTTCCTCAGACTCGGGTCAGCATACAGTATGTGCAGAGGTTAATAATGAATTCTTAGCTTTTTCTAAGGAAAAGGGAAATGATCTTTCAACTCCTCGACCTGAGTTTGATTTTCCTGGACTAGTGGCTGGAGATAAATGGTGTTTATGTGCAAGTAGATGGTTAGAGGCAGCGGAAGCGGGGTGCGCACCCCCTGTAGTTTTAGAGGCGACGCATGAAAGTGCACTAGATATCATAACAATGAGTGATTTGGAATATCATAAGTTAAACAAATAGAGCATTTTGGTGTTGCCTAGACCAGCATCCAGAACCAAAGGTTCAGGTGGTAATAGTCTAAGAAGTTTTAGGTTCGCTCGCCAAGAGCCCTTAAAAGGTTACCCAATCGTGAGCGATCTCACCACATTCTGATTGACTAGAACCGATGCTATAGACTAGTTCAAGGAATAATTAGCCTAAGCAACACCAAAAAAAACTATTAAATATATTTTTTTATTCTAAAATACTATCAAGAAGTTTATTAAAGTCGTTTATTTTGTTTTTATAGCTTAGTGTATGGACATCAGTATTGCTATTTTGGTTTAGGTACTCATGAGTAATATTGAGTGCTGCCATAATTATTGTTTTATCGACACCAATCACAGTTCCTGTTTCTTGTATCTCTTCGATTTTGTGATTAAGGTAATTAATAGACTTTTTAAGATTCTCTTCTTCATTTTCAGGACATGCAATGGAAAAGTCGCGACCAAGGATTTTAACTTCAAGTTGATTTGCCATAATATTAAGGAATCTGTGCTATTAGGTTTTCAATTTTTACGGTTGCCTCAGCTATCTTTGCTTTAAGATTTCTAATTTCTTCTTTAGCATCATAAAGCTGAGGTTTTACTGAATCATTTTCCAGTTTTAAAGCATTAGTTTTTTTAACTAATAAGTTAAGTTTTTCTTCTAATAAGTTTATTTCTTCTTGCATATATTCATCATAGTGTAAATTTTGCTTGCCATCAATAGCCTAATTCTTGCTATTTCTTTTTGCCCTTGGATGTGCTTCGTCATATATTTTTGATAAATGTTGATAGTCTAAGTGTGTATATATCTGAGTAGTACTAATATTTGCATGCCCAAGTAATTCCTGAACAGCACGAAGATCCTGACTGGATTGCAATATATGGCTTGCAAAACTATGACGTAATAGATGTGGATGAATATTTTCAGGAATACCTTTTTGCTTTGCCCAATATTTTAAGCGGTATTGTATTGCTCTTGTTCCTAATGGCAACCCTTTTTTTGATAAAAATACAAATTTATTTTCTGGGCTTATATTTTTAATTTTATTTCTCTCAATTAACCAGCCGTTTAGAGCTTTCATGGCATATTCACCTATTGGCACCACTCTTGTCTTATCGCCTTTACCAGTTATTCTTGCAGCATTATCGTCAGAATTAATATCTTGGAGTTTAATATTAACCAGTTCTGAAAGTCTTAGTCCAGATGAATAAAATAATTCCATCACAGCATGATCTCTAATGCCTAAAAAAGAATCGTCTGTAATATTTATCAACTTTATTACTTGATCAATAGATAAAGTTTGAGGAAGAGCCTTTTTTGACTTAGGCGCCTTTATTCCTATTACAGGATTTTTATTAAATTTATATCTGTTTGTAAGAAAATCAAAAAAACCTCGCCATGAGGAAAGCATTCTGGATAATGACTTACCATTAATACCTTGTTGATGAAGAATGGAAACAATTCGACGAATATCTTCAATTTTGTATGATTCAAAGTCTTTATTTGGTGATTGTTTTTTTAGTAATGATATATCTCTTGAGTAATTTTTTATGGTGTTGGGACTCAATCTTTTTTCAAATTTAATATATTCAACAAAATTATTGATGTAATTATTATCATTCATTTGATTTAAAATAAGTAAGATTAATCTCTCCATCAAAGATAAATTTTGCTGGACCTAATAATTCAATATGTCCATTGGGTTTTTCATTAATCTTTAAGATACCACCATCCATAGCAATATTAAGAGTACTTTTAGCCCATTTATTTTTCATTGCTATCACTGCACTAGCACAAGCTCCAGAACCACAGGCCAATGTCAAACCACTTCCCCTTTCAAAAACCTTTAGAGCTAAATTTTTTGAGTCTATAATTTTTAAAAAATTAACATTAACACTTTCAGGAAACATTGGTGAGCTTTGTATTGCCTTACCAATGACTCCAAAGTCTATATTTTCAAAGGTATCTAGCTTAATAACGGCGTGAGGATTTCCCATAGAAATAGGATAAAATTTATATTCATTGTTATTGATGTTAATTATATTTTCACTTGATTTATTTGACTTAAAAGGAATTTTATCGTTCTGAAATATCGGTTTTCCCATATCAACTGCAATTAATCCATGATCTTTGTATGAAAGTTCAATTAATCCAGAGTCAGTTTCTACTTTGAGAATATCCCTTTTTGTGAGTTTTTTTAATTTGATATAATGAAAAAAACATCTTGCCCCATTACCACACTGATTCACCTCTTTACCATCAGCATTAAAAATTCTATATTTAAACTGTGCGTCAGTATTTGTTGATTTTTCAACAATAAGAAGTTGATCGAAGCCAATACCAAAATTACGATTTGATAATTCTTTTATTTCTTTTACACTTAAATTATAGTCATGATCAATTTGGTTGATAATGACGAAGTCATTCCCAGCTCCATGCATTTTACTAAATGGTATTTTGTGTGTTCTTGCCATATGAAATTGACTCTTTTTTTGCTATTGTAACGTTTTTATTCATTATACATTCCTAATATGAAAGATTTTTTATTTACCTCTGAATCAGTTTCTGAGGGACATCCAGATAAAGTCGCTGACCAAATATCTGATGCAATTCTAGATGCTATTATTGCTCAAGACCCGAATGCTAGAGTAGCTGCAGAGACTATGGCAGCTACTAATTTAATTGTGCTTGCAGGTGAAATTACAAGCAATAGTAAAGTTGATTATGAAAATATTGCTAGGAGTACTTTAAAAAATATTGGATATGATAATCCTGAATATGGCATTGATTACAAAACATGTGAAATTTTAATTAGGTATGGGGAGCAATCACGAGATATTGGTCAAGGAGTTGATGGCGCAATGGATGATCCAAAAGATCAAGGCGCAGGAGACCAAGGTATTATGTTTGGATATGCATGTAATGAAACTCCTGAGCTTATGCCTTTGCCAATTTGGCTTTCACATAGGTTAGTTGAGAGACAAGCAATGATTCGGAAAGATGGAAGATTGCCTTGGTTGAGACCTGATGCAAAGTCTCAAGTAACTATTAATTATCAAAATAATCAACCTAAAGCAATAGATACAATTGTTCTATCAACTCAACATGATCCTGATATAAATATGAGCGATTTAAAAGAGGCTGTTATAGAAGAAATAATAAAACCTGTTATCCCAGACTATTTATCTCAAACAAAGATTAACTTCTTAATAAATCCGACAGGTAGATTTGTTATAGGAGGCCCAGAAGGAGATTGTGGTCTTACTGGAAGGAAAATCATAGTTGATACATACGGAGGCGCAGCACCTCATGGAGGCGGAGCTTTTTCTGGTAAAGATCCAAGTAAGGTTGATAGATCAGCAGCTTACGCAGGAAGGTATGTTGCAAAGAATATTGTTGCAGCAAAATTAGCTGATAAATGTTTGGTCCAATTATCCTATGCTATTGGTGTAGCAAAACCTACGTCTATTATGGTAGATACTATGGGCACAGGTAAATTACCCGATGAGGAAATTGGCACATTAATTTCAAAGGAATTTGATTTGAGGCCAAGAGGTATTATCGAGACGCTTGATCTTTTGAGACCAATCTATAAGAAAACTGCGGCTTATGGACATTTTGGAAGAGACGAACCAGAATTTAACTGGGAAAGTCTTAATAAAAAAAATCACTTAAAATAATAATTTATTAGCTTGATTTGCTAAAAAAGCTCTAGTAAAATGTTTAAACCGAGGAGCGCTGCAGGATCAACCCAGGCTCGGTTATATTTCAAACTGCGTTCACTTAAC